>WPCI01258069.1_pt1 | contig 86601 bp, 75 predicted proteins | sample 5399871 | NCBI WGS metagenome assembly WPCI01 (sample SAMN12869469, study PRJNA574797) | sludge metagenome | isolation source: wastewater treatment of pH7 | place: China:Beijing | collected 2019-05-20 | reverse complement strand
CGCTTCTAATGCGGCGGTTTTGCTTTACATAATATCACTCGGATGATTTTTTCAGTCGTTTCACTGACGCGTAAATCCTGCGCAATCCGAAAACCCGGCACCCAGGCAAGCATGTTGCCGCAGCGAAGCAGTGGCCATTTTCCTCTGGCTCGAGCAGGCAGCCCTTGATTTGTCCAAAAATCTCCTAATTTTAGTGTATGTGATTGCGCGCCAAAGGGGGAGAAACGCTCCCCAGGTTTAAAGCGGCTGAGCAATAAACTGCCTGGCAATTTATCGGCGTCAAACTGCGCGATGTAAGCATCATCAGTTTTCAGGTAATTGTCTTCAACTGAAGAGTGAAACAACCAAGTTTCGTTGAGGCGCGTAATGCCCGGCAGCGTGATAGGTGTATCTTCATCCCCCGCAGCCTGCGGCCAAAGTTCATGTAAAGCATCCTCCCTCAGGGCGATAACCAACCTGTCTTTTAGGTAATAAAACATTTCGATACCAGCGGCCAAATCAATGTGGTTCGTTCGGGATGGAGAGAAACAAAAATTACTTGCCCTGGCGATAAGGGTAAAGTCAATGTCGCGCAGTGATGCGTTGATTGTTTTCAAGGCTTTGCGCAGCAGGCGGCGTAAAATCGCCGGACTGAGCGCAGTGATGGCTTTGCGATCAAACACAAGATAGGCAGAGCCACTTTCCAAGAGCGCAGTTTTCCAGGCAGCCTCAGTCATCTCCAGCATGAAATCATCTTCCAGCGTCACTACCTCAGCAGTATTGCTAAGCCGTTCGCGAAATTGCGGATTGTAGGTCTCGAGTATCGGGAGAAGTTCATGCCTGATCCGATTTCGGAAAAACCCCGCATCAAGGTTGGATTCATCCAGAATCAGCTGGATCGGCACCGATTGCAGGTGCCGGTCGATTTCTGCCTTGCTGATGGACAGCATCGGTCTTACTAAGGGAATGCATTCGCTCCAAGGATTGGGCAACGAAACCATCCGCATGCCGGCAAGCCCACTGAGCCCGCTTCCGCGCAGCAGGTGCATCAGCACGGTTTCTACTTGATCGTCAGCATGGTGACCGGTAAGCACGGCCTGTGCGTTCTCAGCGGCTGCTGTTGTAAAGAGATACTCGTAGCGTACCTCTCTTGCAGCTTCTTCAATGGATATGCGGCGGGTTAAGGCATATTCTCTTACATTCGCCTTTTTAATTACGCAGCGCATTCCAAGCTTTGCGCATATTTCCTCAACCTGAGCGCTTTCAAGCGCTGAATTGGGCCTTAAAGAATGGTCCAGGTGCGCCGCGATTACAGGTACACCGCTGGCAAGCAAAAGGGTTAACAGGCATACAGAATCCGGTCCGCCTGAAAAACCTAACAGCACCGGCTTAGAGGGGTTAATACGGCACAAATCGATCAGCGTGCTCTTGAATGCCAGTAAATCCATAAATAAATTATAGCATCAGCATCTCGCCTGCTTCTGAGCTTTGTTTTTGGGTGCTGCGGAATATGCTAAACTAAAGAAAACCGAAAAAATGGAAGATAAAAACAACCCCGCTATACACCAAATCGCGCAGCTCATCGCCCAGTCCAACCACTGTGTTGTATTTTCCGGCGCGGGAATCTCCACCCGTTCAGGCATTCCAGATTTTCGCAGCGCTGGCACCGGCTTATGGGAAACCTCGAACCCTATGCTTGTTGCCTCTGCCACTGCCTTTCGTCACCACCCCGAGAGGTTTTTCAATTGGCTTCGTCCACTGCTCGAAACCTCATTGCAGGCGCAGCCCAACCCGGCTCATCATTCACTGGTAGAAATTGAACAGATGGGTATCCTCAAAGCAATCATCACGCAAAATATAGACGGGCTGCATCAAAAGGCAGGTTCCGCAGTTGTGATTGAGTTACACGGCTCTATGAAGCGCTTTTACTGCCCTGTGTGCCATTTTCAAATACAACAGTTAAAACACGTTTACGCTGCCATACTTGCCGGAAAAATCCCTCTCTGTCCTCGCTGCAACGCAATCCTCAAACCGGATATCACCCTGTTTGAAGAAGCCCTGCCTGTGAATGCCTGGGAACATGCTGAGCGTGAAACCCTGCAAGCCGACTTGATGCTGATTGCCGGTTCCTCTTTGGAGGTTGCCCCAGCCTCATCTCTGCCGGCATTGGCGCAACATCAAGGCTGTAAAATTGTCATCATCAACTTTACGCCCACTTTTCTCGATCAGTATGCAGAAGTAACCCTCAATATGGATATCGCGGAGAGCCTGCCGAGAATTGTTGAAAAGCTCAAACGGATGATTTAAAGAAGTTAACTGGACCGCGCGCCGCGGCGTCCAAACTGGCGTTCCAACAATTCCACCGAAAGATGAATCATCGTGGGGCGTCCGTGCGGGCAAGTTCTCGGCGACGCACAAGCCTCAAGGCTGCGCATGAGTTCGTTTTGTTCTTCAACAGAGAGCACAGACCCGCCTTTAATCGCCATCCGCTTGCAGATGCGCGCGATCATTTTTTCCTCAATTAAACCTGCGAGCGGCGTCTCATCCTCTTCGAAATCTTCTACCACGCTGCTGATGGCAGCGCGCGGGTCTCTCTGACCGAAAATCGCCGGCATGGCAGATAAGCGAAATGTATTTTGCCCAAATTCTTCGAGTTCAAACCCAATTTCATTGAGAAGCCTCAGGTTTTCCTCCAGAATGCTGGCGGATTGCGGCGGCATTTGGATTAATTCCGGCTCAAGCAATGCCTGTGTAGCAATTTTTCCTTTTTGACGACTCATTTTTTCAAACAAAACCCGCTCATGCGCCGCATGTTGATCAATCAAATACAGACCGTCAGGTCCTTCTGCCACCAGGTACGTCGCACCTATCTGCCCGATCAGGCGCAGCAGCGGGATGCCAGATACAAGCTGCGCCTGCTCGCCATTCGCATCTGTGACTCTCTCATTTTCAGCCTCAGGCTGTTGCGAGAGTCCCTCAGGCGTTGAAGCGCTGATTTTTGTTTCTGTATCCATGCCAGAGGTTGAAAACCAGGGTTCGCTGCGCCAGGGTGTTGGGGCAATTTGGGGCACAGGCGAATAAGCCATCAGTGCCCTTCTGACCGCTCGCTGCACAGAAGAAAATATCTCGTCAGGTTTCTTAAAACGTACTTCTGATTTTGCCGGATGGACGTTTACATCCACATCTTCAGGGTCGATCTCAATGAATAAAATAGAAAGGGGATAGCGTCCGACCATCAGATAAGTTTGATAAGCTTTCAATAAAGCGCTGATCAAGGCAGAATCTTGCACCCAGCGACCATTCACGAAGAATGTTATGTCTTTCCGATTAGATCGATTGACTGAGATCGGGCTGATAAAACCCGTGATGGTTGATTTTCCTTCTTCAAAGATCACTTCAAGCAACTGCCGTGCCAGATCTACCCCATAAAGCTGCGCCAGAATCTCACGCCGATTGCCATTCCCAGTCGTCTGCAATACAGTTTTACCGTCATGGTCGAGATGAATGGCTTTATCTGGGTAAGCCAGGCTGTAACGAGTCACCAGGCCGTCGATTTGCTGTTTTTCAGTCAGATCTCGCTTAAGAAATTTCAAGCGAGCGGGTGTATTGTAGAACAGATCATTCACTTGAACTACAGTCCCGCTTACGCCTCCAATGGGATTAATGCTGATCGTCTTCCCTCCCTCCACCAAGACAACACTCCCAATCTTCTGACCGATATTCTGTGATGTAATTCTCATGCGTGAGACAGCGCCGATGGAGGATAATGCTTCTCCGCGAAAACCCAATGTGCGAATGTGAAAAAGATCTTCGGCTGCATTGATCTTGCTTGTTGCATGGCGCGCAACTGCCAGTGGAATTTCAGCGGGCGGAATTCCCGACCCATCATCACTCACCTCAATCAAGGTTCTGCCCGCGTCGCATATGCGAATGCTAATGCGCCTGGAATCGGCATCGATTGCATTTTCAACCAATTCTTTAACCACAGAGGCTGGGCGTTCCACAACTTCGCCCGCCGCGATTTGAGATGCCAATTCATCAGGAAGGATCTGGATCTTCATTATGCTTCTATTATATCTCACCGCTTTTAAGGATATGTGTTTATCCTCTGGACAGAAATAAGGGTATACTAACCGCTATGAGTTTCGAAACCATGTTTTTCGATTTAGATGAAACGCTCTATCCTGCTACATCGGGAATTTGGCAGGCAATCGGCTCACGCATGGATACATTTATTATGGATTTGCTCAAGATCCCGCAGCAAGAAGTTTCCGAACTGCGAGAAGAGCTTTTTCTCGAATACGGCACCACCCTTCGCGGGTTAAGCACCCGTTATGGGATTGATGAAAAGCACTTTCTCGATTTTGTCCATGATATTCCCATCAACCGTTATCTTCAAGAGGATCTCGCCCTGGTAGATACACTGTCTCTCTATTCAGCCCGTAAAGTAATTTTCACCAATGCTAATAAAGAGCATGCTGAAAGAGTGCTTGCTGCGCTCGGAATTGAAGAGTTCTTCCCAGAGATTATCGACATTCTACAGCTTTCGCCTTACTGTAAACCGCTGACAGATGCCTTTCAAAAGGCGATTGAAATCAGCGGCATTGTTTCAACAGCTGATTGTGTCATGATTGACGATTCACCGCGCAATTTAGCTACTGCCCGCGAAATGGGCTTCTTCACAATTCAAGTGGGCACAGACGTACGCTGCCCTCACGCCGATGCGGCAATTCTCACCATTGCAGATCTGCCAGACGTGATACCCACAGACAAGCCGGCACCCGAAAGGTTCTAAATGGCGGGAAACTCAATTTCACTTTTCGGTTGGTTATTGATTATTTTCGTAGTTTTCTTAACAATCGGCTTGTTTGTCTCCTTATTTACACATGCAAAAAAGAATAGCAAAGACCAAACCTGGATTTCAATGATGCAAAATGCAGGCACCACCTTGCGCGACCCGTTTGGTGCGGAGAACAAAAAACTCAATGAACTATCAACCAAAGTTCAGCAGCTGAACCCTGAGGCTGAAAAACTACAAAATATGAACAATGAACATCCCAACGAGGTGAATGAATGAAAAACAATAACACAGGTATTAAAATCCTGTTGATTTTCTTGGCACTCTTATTACTGGCTGGCTCATTTTCAGGCGGTGTGCTCCTGGGATGGCTGATTCCATCTCAATCGCCACTCGAAACACTTGTACCCAATTTCTCCACAAACAAAGAGAACTCGCCAACAGAAGGAACAGCCGCAACCGCACCGGAAACGCGTGAAGAGCTGTTTAAACCCTTCTGGGAATCATGGGACATTGTCCATGATCAGTTTGTTGACCAACCGGTTGATGATGTCAAACTCATGCAGGGCGCAATTCGCGGGATGCTCGACTCGTTGGGTGATCAGCACTCAGCCTACATGACGCCTATAGAATACGAACAAGCCACCGCGCCACTTGAAGGATCGTATGGCGGTATCGGTGCCTGGGTGGATACCAGCGGCGAATACCTCACCATCATCAGCCCAATGCCGAACTCTCCAGCTGAAGCAGCCGGCTTGAAAAGCGGCGATTTAATCATTGCAGTGGATGGGAATAATGTAGTCGGAGTTGATCCGAACATCGTGCTGCAATCTGTTAAAGGCCCCGAAGGCACTACCCTTGTTCTGACAATTAAACGCTCCTCCCCTGACGAAACAATCGATATCACCCTTCAGCGGGCAATAATCAACGTCCCCAGTGTTGAAAGCCGTATGCTCGAAGGAGAGAATATTGGTTATATCGCCTTGTTTACCTTCGGAGATCAAAGCTCAAGAGATTTCAAAGTTGCGCTGCGCGAGTTATTGGCACAGAACCCTGATGGCCTCATTTTAGATCTGCGCAACAACGGCGGCGGCTATGTTGATACCGCCATTGAAATTATCTCTCAATTCATCGGTTCCGGTCCGGTGATGATCGAACGCATGGGCAGCGGGGAAGAAACAGTCCTGGAAGCGCTTCCTGGCGGGTTGGCAACCAAAATTCCATTGGTGGTCTTGGTCAACGAAGGATCAGCCTCAGCTTCAGAAATTACCGCCGGAGCGATTCAAGACTACCAACGCGGAAAAATCGTCGGCACCACCACATTTGGCAAGGGTTCCGTCCAAAACTGGATTCCGCTGGAAAACGACCAAGGCGCGGTGAAAATTACTGTCGCGCGCTGGCTCACACCCAACGGCCGGTTGATTCACGGCACCGGACTCGAACCCGATTTTGTGGTTGAATTGACAGAGCAGGACATCGAAGAAGAATTTGACCGTCAACTGGAAAAAGCAATCGAAGTGCTAAAGAATGGTTTTTGATCCTGAAAGCCTGTGTTTTCAAGCTTATTAATTGACAGATCTTGAGGCAAGAGGTATAATCCTGCTTCGTTAACCCACGTTTATGGAAAGAGAAAACGAGAAATTATGAGCACTGATTCACAAGAAAAGACCAACCTCGAACTAAAAAAGCAATTCAAAGCCCGAGTTTTAAAGGTAACACTGGCTGGTGCGGCCCTTGATATTGGTGTCGGTAAACCGGCTTTATTACATGTTTCACAAATTGTAATTCCTGAAGATGCACCCAATAAAAAGGCAGATGAAGTTCTGAAACCAGGGGATGAGATTGACGTTTGGGTAAAGAAGATTGCCCATAAAGACGAAGAAGAACGCATTGAAATGACGATGATCAAACCTCTTGAACTTGAATGGCGTGAGGTAAAAGTCGGTGACACCGTGAAAGGGAAAGTTGTTCGCCTTGAAAAATTCGGCGCCTTTGTCGAAATCGGTGCAGAAAGACCAGGCTTGGTTCACATCAGTGAAATGGCGCATGGTTATGTAAAAGTTCCTTCTGACGTCATCAAAGAGGGCGAAGAAGTTGAAGCCCAGATTATTGATGTCAATCGGCGCAAGAAACAGATTAAATTGAGCATTAAAGCAATCCAGCCCGAGCCTGAAGTCGTCGTAACAGAAAGACCCGCACCCACGCCAGCCAGCTCTCCGGCCCCACAACGAGAGAAAAAAGCTCAGCGTAAACCGCGCCAAAAAACCGAGTACGACAATTCAGCCATCCTTGAATCTGTGAATGAACCAGCAGAACCCGAACCAACCTCCATGGAATTGGCGATGCGAGCTGCAATGGAAAAAGCCAAGAACAAGCAAAAATCAGAGGCGCGCAAAGCGAAGGCATCCTCTTCTGAACAGGATGAAATCCTCGCCCGCACTCTCGAAAACAAAGTTCAAACCACCTAACATACAAAAACCATCCCGCGGGATGGTTTTTTCAACCATACCTGAACAACTTTATGATACACTTCTTTAAAGTGAAGTTTGCCTTATGAAAATAATCGACATTCCAATTTAGTGAGGATACGACCGAGGAGGACGTGGATAAAACACCCTCCTCGCTTCTTTTATAACCTGACTGGAGTTAAAATGACAAAATACATATTCATTACAGGTGGTGTGGTAAGCTCAGTCGGAAAAGGGGTAACGGCTGCGTCAGTCGGTTTGATCCTCAAAGAACGGGGGTATAAAATTGCCGCGCAGAAACTGGATCCGTATATTAATGTTGATCCTGGTACGATGAGCCCCTATCAACATGGCGAAGTATTCGTTACCGATGATGGTGCAGAAACTGACCTTGACCTCGGTCACTATGAACGCTTTATCGATATCCGCCTGAACAAAGTATGCAATATGACAACCGGCCAGGTGTATGCAGAAGTGATTGCCAAAGAACGCCATGGCGATTATCTTGGCGGAACGATACAGGTAATCCCTCACATTACCAACGAAATCAAACGACGCATTGGTCTCGCCGCCAAATCTACTGGCGCGGATATTGTTCTCCTCGAGGTTGGCGGTACGGTTGGCGATATCGAAAGCTTGCCCTTCCTCGAAGCGCTCAGGCAGCTGCGCTCTGACCTGGGGCGCGATAACACAATCAGCATTCATGTCACCTGGCTGCCATACATAGGCGCCACCGATGAGATTAAGACTAAGCCAACCCAACACTCGGTGGCTGAATTACGTTCGATTGGCATTTCGCCAGATATGATCATCGCCCGCAGCGACAAGCCGGTTCATGATAGTATCCGCGAGAAAATCGCCCAATTTTGTGACGTTGAAAAGCGCGCGGTAATCCCTATGGTTACCATGCCTGTACTCTATGAGATTCCCCTGCTGCTTGAAAAGGAACAGGTGGGAGAGTACTTGCTGGAGCGATTTAATTTGGAACCCAGAAAAAAACCTGACCTTTCAGGCTGGGAAACCCTGGTGCGTGAAACGAAAAAAGAAAGACCTGTGGTTTCAATAGCCCTGGTAGGAAAATACGTTGAACTCCATGATGCCTACCTCAGCGTAAAAGAAGCCCTCAATCACGCTGCCCTTTCTCTGGGGTTAGAGCTCGACTTGCATTGGGTGCAATCATCCGATTTGGAGAAGGGTAATTCCCACGAAACATTGCAAAACATGAACGGCATACTCGTGCCAGGCGGTTTTGGCAACCGCGGCATAGAGGGTAAGATTAACGCTGCCAATTATGCCCGCTCCAGCCTGACACCATATTTGGGTATCTGCCTGGGAATGCAGCTTTTGTGCGTAGAATTTGGCAGGTACATTCTCAAGTCAGATCAGGTGAATTCCACCGAATTTGACCACTCCACCGCTAACCCGGTGATCGACTTGCTGCCAGACCAAAAAAGCATTCAAGATTTAGGCGGCACGATGCGCTTGGGTTTGTATCCATGCGATTTGCTGCCTGGCAGCATCGCAGCCCAAGCTTATGGCTGCGACAGAATTGATGAGCGCCACCGTCACCGTTTCGAGTTTAATAATCAATATCGCCAACGCTTTTCTGATAACGGTATGCTCTTCTCAGGGCTTTCACCGGATAAGGCGTTGGTTGAAATTGTGGAATTGAAAGATCATCCCTTCATGCTTGGCTGCCAATTCCATCCCGAATTCCTATCCCGGCCGACACGAGCGCACCCGCTTTTTATCGCCTTCATGCGCGCAGCCGCGCTCAATGCCGGAATTGAATACCTTGACCCGCCGCTGCTTAGCAACCCTCCAAGTGAAAACTAACCTGCAATGAGTGGTTTGTAAAAACTGCCGAAATGATTTGAACTTGTATTCTGGCAGCACCTCCCTGGTGTTTTTCTAGAAGGGGCTACTCTTTCTGCTCACGCTCCTTGTAAAGCAATTTTCGTTTATCACATTGGTTGCACATCCACAGCAACCCAAAAGGCCAGCCAAACAGGTATAATAGCTGAGTTGTTGTGCGGTCTTGGAAAAAATTCTATATAAAAGAATGATTTGAAACTCAATGTCTAAACCCCGATTATTAATCCCCATTTTTACACATTTCTCCGTGCGTTATATTCTAAGAACCGGAATGCTCGACAAACTCACCGAGTTCTCTCAGCCATTGATTGCGTTGAGCTGGCAGGATACCGAGCTTGAAGAAGACTTCAAGCGCTTAGGCTGTGAAATCTTCCAAGTGCCGAACTTTACCTTTAGTCCGCGTTTTAAAGAAACTCGTGAATTGGTCAACCTCTGGCACAAGTTTGACCGCAAGACCAATACCACCCTCATTGATATACGGCGCGAGGGTTCGCTCCTGTCATTTCGCGAACGCCTTTCTTATGAAAAAAAGGTGATTACTGACCGCTTGAAAATCGCGAATTCTTCCCGCATCCCCAATCTGCTCGCTGAAGAAGAAGCCTTGTTCTGGACGGATTCAAATCAGGCAGACTTCGATGCGATCCTCGCTGCTGCAAAACCAGATGTTGTTTTTTCTGTCACACCCTTCGTCAACAAGGAAGAACCACTCTTGCGCTGCGCCGACAAACGCGGCATCAGAATTATTACTTCCATACTCTCGTTTGATAACGTAACAACCCGCACCCGCTTGCCCGTACCTTTTGAGCATTACTTTGTGTGGAACCATTACAACCACGATGAATTGCTACGCGCATACCCCTACATCACAACTGAAAAAATCACCATCACAGGACCAGCCCAATTCGACTTTTATTATGACGCATCCTACGTGATGGATGAAGCCGATTGGCGGGCAAAGCTCTCCCTGCCGCTCGACCGTCCCGTCATCCTCTTCGGCGGCGGCACTGACAAGATCGTCCCCAATGAGCCGTTATTCCTCAAGCAGCTTGATGATGCCATCACCAGCGGCGAGATTCCCGCAAACCCCGTGATTCTATTCCGCCGGCACCCTGGTGACGGTTCTGATCGCTGGCAGAGCGTCCTGGCGGCAGCAAAGAATACCTGGGTTGATCAGAGCTGGCAGGCAAGCGAAAAAAGAGGACAGATCAACATCACCCGGGCGGATATCGAACAACTCTGTTCCACGCTGGCACACTGTGCTGTTCAAATTAATTCATCCTCCACACTTTCTGTAGATGGTTCAGTTTATGATCGTCCGCAAATCGGGCCTGCTTACGACCCGGGGTTAAGCAAGAAATACGATCGTGTGCTGAAAGAACTTTACCTCCGTGAACACTACATCCCCATCACCCGCTCTGGCGGCTTGGATGTGGTCACCTCAGGTGAAGATATGATTCGCGCCGTAAACGAGGGTTTCACAAACCCGAACTTGCGCGCTGAAGGGCGACGTAAAATTGTCAGAGAGATTTGTACCTTCGCTGACGGTAATTGTACGCAGCGTGTTGTTGACAAACTGCGTATTTTAATTTGAAATACCAGTAAAATTGCCGAAAATTCGATATACTTACTGCCGTTTGGATGATAAATAACCTCTAATTAATAAGGGAGAAAGAAAATGGAAATTGCATCAGTTGAAGGAATCGAGATTCTGGATTCACGTGGAAACCCAACCGTTGAAGTCAAGGTCATCCTTGAAGATGGCTCCACCGGAACCGCAGCAGTGCCCTCAGGCGCATCCACCGGCATCCATGAAGCGCTTGAAATGCGTGATGGCGATACAAAACGCTATAACGGTAAAGGTGTACTCAACGCGGTGGAACATGTAAACGACGAAATCGCCACCAATCTGGTTTGGTGGGATGCCACAGAACAAAAAGCGATTGACCAGATGTTGATTGAACTGGATGGCACCCCCAATAAATCCCGCCTTGGCGCCAACGCCATCCTCGGCACCAGTCTGGCGGTCGCCAAAGCAGCAGCTAACTCATTAGGCATGCCACTCTACCGCTATCTCGGCGGAGTTTACGCACATACACTACCAGTTCCGATGATGAACATTCTAAATGGCGGCGCTCATACAGGCTGGCAATCTACAGATGCACAAGAATTTATGGTGATGCCGCTTGGCGCCCCCTCCTTTGCTGAAGGGTTAAGATGGGGAACTGAAATCTACCAGGCGTTGAAGACCGTCTTGAAATCACGCGGCTATGCGACGTTGGTCGGCGACGAAGGCGGCTATGCACCACCGCTCAAAGCCAACAACGAAGCCATCGAGGTGATTCTCGAAGCCATAGAAAAAGCCGGGTACAAGGCAGGAGAAGAAATCGGCATCGCTCTTGACCCTGCTGCTTCAGAGCTCTACGATGACGAGAGTAAAACCTATCACCTGCGCAAAGAAGGCAAGAAACTTAACGGCGAGCAGATGGTCGAGTTCTGGAAAGACTGGATTCGACAGTACCCCATTGTCTCACTCGAGGATGGTCTCGCTCAGGATGATTGGGAGTCGTGGAAACTGCTGACCAAAGAAGTTGGGCATAAAGTTCAAATCGTTGGCGATGACCTGCTGGTAACCAACACGGCGCGCGTTAAACGTGCGATTAAAGAACAAGCCTGTAACGCCTTGCTGGTTAAGGTAAACCAAATCGGCACACTCACTGAAACTATAGAAGCGGTTGAAACCTGCCAACGCGCCGGCTGGCGCGCCGTTACCTCTCACCGCTCAGGTGAAACCGAAGATTCCACCATCGCCGATCTGGCAGTTGCGCTCAATACCGGCCAAATTAAAACCGGCGCTCCTGCCCGCTCTGACCGGGTGGCAAAATACAACCAGTTGCTGCGCATCGAAGCTGAACTCGGAGAGACTGCCTCTTACGCTGGTTGGACGGCGCTCATCGGTCACTAAGCTAACAAGCTAAGGTCAAACCCAGAGACAGCGAATCTCTTCGCTGTCTCTTTTATTATTCCTCTATGGCACCAAAACAAGGTGCATTTTATTGCGGTATATAGTCAAATCAACCCTTGTGTGGTAAAACTCAATTATAAATTTTGTAAATAGAGCGGTGCCAGGTGAGAAAATGAACCTTTTTGACCAATTTGCACAAATTTACGCCAGCGGTAATTATCGCAGTCACTCACAAGCGATGGCCGCCATTCTTCCCGCCTTAATGAAAGAATACAAAATTACATTCAACGGTTCCAAGCGCCTGTTGGATATTGCCTGCGGCGAAGGCAGCTTCTGCGCGGAAATGGCAAAGAAGGGTTGGAATGTAACCGGTATTGACCAATCGGAAGAAATGCTGCGGCTGGCAAATCACCAGGCGAAAAATGAGAACATCGCCATCGACTATAAAAATCAAGATATGCGCTTCATCGACTTTCAAAGCGAATTTGACCTGGCAACCTGCTGGTTTGGCAGCTTGAACTATCTGATTAACAATAGCGATCTGCAATCAACATTCAATAATATCTATCGCTCGCTTAAACCCAATGGCTGGTTTCTTTTTGATATGGTTACAATTTATGGTCTGGCGGTAGAAAGGCAGCGTAATGCCTGCTTTGTCCAGCAAGAAACGAAAGACCTGCTCGAATTACATCGCACACAATATGATTTTGAGAAAAATCTTGGCTGCATCAAGATCACTTGGTTCGTAAAAGTTGAAGACAAATGGGAAAAATACGAGGAAAAACACACTAACCGTGGTTTTTCACTCAGCGAAATCGAAAAATGCCTTGAATATGCCGGTTTTCGGGTTGTCGATGTACTCGGAAGCCTTAACCCGATCAGCCCATTGGAGCGAACCTCAGCCCGTGCCTGGTTTCTGGCGCGAAAATAGACTTAATTAGTAATCATCCCTCGAGCTCGCAGCCAAATACTATCGAACATCTCCACCGTCAACCTGCCGGTTTGCGTGTTCTGCCTGCTTGGATGATACGAACCCAAAATCCAGGGGCGTTTCTCAGTGCGGTCTATAAAAACACCATGCGCAAAAGGAATGAGCGATTCTTCGCTCTTCGTGTCGAGAATCTCCTTCTTCACCACATCAAAAGCAATCTTCCCCAGTGCAACCACCCCTTCAATTGACGGCAGCAGGTCTCTTTCACAGCGGAGAAATCTCAGGCAATTCGTAATCTCAGCAGGCAGCGGTTTGTTGTCTGGCGGCACACACCGGCAAACGGCAGTGATAAACATCTGGTTTAACGCCAAACCATCATCAATTCTCTGGCTTTGGGGCTGATTGGCAAACCCCGCCCGATGCAAAGCGGCAAACAAGAACTCACCCGAGGCATCACCGGTAAACATGCGCCCCGTCCGATTGGATCCGTGTGCACCAGGGGCAAGCCCCACAACCAGAATTTTCGCGTTGGGATCTCCAAACCCGGGCACAGGTTTAGCCCAATAAGTTTGATCAAGAAAAGCGCGTCGTTTGTCTTCGCCTACTTTTTCACGCCACGCCACTAATCGCGGACAAGCGCGGCATTGGGTAATTTCGTGAATCAGTTGCGTCAGATTTTTTTCGCAGGGCATAAATCCTCTTATTGAATCAGCATCGCATCGCCAAAAGAATAAAAACGGTATCCGCGTTCTATGGCTTGCTGGTAGGCGTTAAATACCCTTTCTTTGCCTGCAAAGGCGCTCACCAACATCAGCAGCGTAGATTTGGGCAAATGGAAGTTAGTAATCATGGCATCCACCACCTGGAAATGGTAGCCGGGCAGAATGAACAGCCCTGTTGCTCCGCGGAATGGCGCCACCCGCCCCGGCAGCCCGCTCAGAGCAGCAGCACTCTCCAGCACACGCACACTGGTCGTGCCTACTGCAACCACCTTGCCGCCTGCTTGCCGCGTCAGATTAATCTGCGCAGCGGTTTCTGCGGTCAGTTCACACCATTCAGTGTGGATCTTATGCTCGCTGGCGTTGGCTTCAGTCACCGGTGCGAATGTATCCAAACCTACATGGAGGGTGACGCGGGCAAAGCGGACCCCCGCAGCAGCCAGTTCGCTGATAAGCGTTTCAGTAAAGTGCAGCCCGGCAGTCGGTGCAGCGGCTGAACCGTTCACCGCTGCGTAAACTGTTTGATATCGCTGTGGATCTTGCAGCTTTTCATGGATGTAGGGTGGAAGCGGCATCTCCCCTATTTGGTTTAGCGACTCTTCAATGGGACCTAAAAAGCGAAGCAGCCGCTCACTTCCTTCGAGTTCCTCAATAATTTCCACTTCTGGGCCATTTTCCACCTGGACATGAGTGCCGGCACGCAGCCCCTTGCCGCCTACCAAAGCCTGCCAAACACCGGGGTATTGCTGTTTGAGGAGTAATAACTCCACCTTTCCACCGCTGGGTTTTCTTGCGCGCAGACGGGCGGGAATTACTTTGGATTGGTTTATTACCAATAAATCACCGCTATTGAGATACGCTCCAATATTGTAGAAATGATCATCTTTGAGTGTGCCAGTATCACGCTGCAAGACCATGAGGCGTGAATTATGCCTTGGTTCCAGAGGCGTTTGAGCGATACACCCCGGTGGTAGAGAATAATCAAAATCAGAAGTCAGCATTTTCAGGGAATCAGGCGCGGCTGTTCGTCTTTCTTCTTAGAGGTAAGCTGTAAATGGTCATAAGCTAACTGAGTCGCTACCCTGCCCTGCGGAGTCCGGTCAATATAGCCCAGTTGAAGCAAATAAGGCTCCACCACATCCATGATCGTGTCAGCTTCTTCGCTGATTGAAGCGGCAATGGTAGCCAGTCCAACCGGGCCGCCATTGTATTTTTCGATGATTGCCTTCAGCACCCTCCGGTCGACGTCATCCAAACCCATCGCGTCAACGGCCAGTAAATCCAATGCCTGGATTGCCACATCACGGGTGATGATTCCATCGGCGCGCACCTGAGTAAAGTCGCGCACCCGGCGCAGCAGGCGCAGCGCTACTCGCGGTGTACCGCGCGCTCGTCTGGCGATTTCTTCAATCCCGGTTTCGTCATTGTCAACGTTTAATAACACTGCTGCCCGGCGCACGATTTCTTCCATGGCGGGTTGGTCATAATAATCAAGACGATATACCGCGCCAAAACGCGCTCTGAGCGGGGCTGTCACCAGCGCCAGACGCGTAGTCGCCCCAATCGTGGTGAAGCGTGGAAGCTTGAGGCGCAGCGAACGCGCAGATGGACCTTTGCCTATGATGATATCGAGGGAGAAATCTTCCATCGCCGGGTACAACACCTCTTCGATTGAGCGTCCCAGACGATGAATTTCATCAATAAAGAGAATATCGCCTTCTCGTAAATTGGTAAGGATGGCAGCCAGGTCGCCGGTACGTTCAATCGCCGGGCCGGACGTGATCTTGATATTCACTCCCATCTCGTTTGCCAGGATATACGCCAGCGTTGTTTTTCCCAGCCCGGGCGGGCCGTAGAACAACACATGGTCAAGGCATTCTTTTCGTCCTTTAGCCGCAGCTATCAAGATTTCCAGGTTCTGCCTCACCTGGTTTTGCCCGATTAGCTCGCGTAAACTCGATGGGCGCAGCGTTTGATCGATGCGGTCATCCGGCTTCAGGCTGGGGTCGGTTATACGTTCTTCATTTGCTGGCATAAAACCCATTATACCCTCTCCCTGAATTCACATGAAATCTATTTAGAACAATCTTCCGCAATGATCAATTAAGCTATAATTGGAGAAATATCCAAAGGAGCGTTTATGTCAAATGTTCACGTTTCTCCTCATCCGCTGGTTGCACACAAACTCGCCAAACTACGTGATATCCAAACAGAACCCAAAAAATTCCGTGAATTGGTGCGAGAAATTGCCGTTTTGCTGGCGTACGAGGCAACTGCCGACCTGATTACCGATGATGTTCAGGTTACCACGCCACTGGCGCTTGCACCTGGCAAGGCGCTCAAAGAAAAAATCGGACTGGTACCTATCTTGCGAGCAGGTTTGGGCATGGTGGAAGGCGTCTGGGACCTGATGCCAGGGGCTGAAGTCTGGCATATCGGTATCTATCGCGATGAAAACACACTCAAGCCGGTTCAATACTACAATAAACTCCCGACTGAGCCCACCGTATCGGTGTGTATGATTCTCGACCCGATGCTGGCCACTGGCGGTTCTGCTACTGCGACGGTAGATGTGTTGAAACACTGGGGTGTGAAGAAGATCAAATTTGTCGGCATCATCGGCGCGCCTGAGGGGATTGCGACTCTGACCAGTGCACACCCTGAGGTGCCAATCCATCTCGCTGCCGTGGACGAACGCCTCAATGAGGTTGGCTATATTCTCCCCGGCTTGGGCGATGCCGGCGACAGGGAGTTCGGAACCGCATAATAACAATAAAGACCCGGGGTTAAACCCGGGTCTTATTCTATTTGTTTAACTTACACGAAAAATTTACGGCTTAGCAGCCTCAACAATTTTTGCGAATTCTTCTACTTTCAGGCTTGCTCCGCCCACTAACGCGCCATCAATATCTGATTGGTGAAAGTATTCGGCTGCATTCGCTGCGGTAACCGACCCGCCATACAATATGCGCAGGTTCTGAGCCAAGCCTGAGCCAAACAACCCTGCCAGCGCTGGACGGATGATATCCTTTAACACTCCGTTGGCTCCTTCTGCGGTGGCTGCTTTGCCTGTGCCGATCGCCCACACGGGTTCGTAAGCGATCACAATCATCGAAGCCAGGGTCGGTTCAATCTCCTTAAAACCTTCCAACACCTGTTTGTTGATAACATCACCAGTTACGCCTGCTTCATACTCAGCCAGCGTTTCACCGATACACACGATGGGAATTAACCCCAGCGACAGCGCTGATTTCAATTTCTTGTTTACAGTTTCATCAGTTTCGCCAAAATAAGCGCGCCTTTCAGAGTGCCCGATAATGACATAATCGCAAAACTCGCGCACCATCTGCGGGGCAATTTCGCCGGTATATGCGCCAGACTCCGCCCAATGCATATTTTGCGCACCAATTCCCACACCGGTGCCTTTAAGCTGGGCTGAGAGGAGCATTAATGAAGTATAAGGAGGACAGATCACCCGCTCAACCTCTGGAACCTGCTGTAAGCCCGGCAATAATTGCTGCGCCAGCATACTGGCTTGTTCCACATTTTTGTTCATTTTCCAGTTACCCGCTACAAAAGGTTTTCTCATAATCGCCTCTTTCAAATGAAATCACGGCAGTCCGTGCAAGTAGAATCTATATACAGACGCAATTATAATCCCATATCCATATTACGAATTTTTAAGATTGACGAAGCAGGTTATAAAGAGTATGATGAAAACCACAGGTCAGCCAGATGGCTGCGGCGCTGATTTTTCAGCGTCGAGGAAAGTCCGCACTCCACAGGGCAAGTAACCGGGTAACACCCGGGGCGGGGATTCTACGGAAGAACCCGCCGGACAGGACCACAGAAACATACCGCCCACAAGGGCAAGGGTGAAATGGCGGTGTAAAAGACCACCGGCGCTGCAGCAATGCAGCGGCCAGGCAACCCCTTACTGGAGCAAGGCCAAGCAGGGACCAAGTCCGCTTCGGCGGCGGGAAGCGGCCCGTTTTCTTATGAGTCCCGGGTAGGCTGCACGAGCTGGATGGCGACATCCAGCCAAGAGAGATGGCCATCGGTCTGGAAACCGTGCAACGCGCATACCTTTCCAGGCAACAGAATGCGGCTTATGAGCTGACCTGTGTTATTTGTTCGATTACGCTGTAAGAATTATGATCCATAAAACCCTAATGTTCACCCCCAATTAGAAAAATTAGCTGAACCAAGCGAGAATCTGGGCGCCGCCAAAGGCAAAAACCATCATTTTCGCTGTTTTACCAATCCAACTGTAAACGAGATATTTCCATAAGGGCATTCGCAACGCGCCTGCAGCTATGCCGGCAAAATCAAAAAATGGGTTGGGAATAAGTGCCAGTACCAAAACAGTGATTCCACCGTATATAGACATCCAACCAAGAACTCTGGTATACCATTCCCGGTTTTCAATTACACCCTGACCACTAAAACCGGCAGCATAGCCGGTCATCTCGCCGAGCGTTGCCCCAGTGCCTGCAGCAATCGCCACCCAAAAGGGGCTGAAAACAGCCCCCATCGCCGAAGTAAACAGAACGCCTGGAACAGGTAAAATCAACGTGGCGTTTGAAAGCAAAGAAATCAGGAAAACCCCGGGATAACCCAACGGTTCAAGTTCCTGGACAAGATCACGGTTAATCAGCAAGAAAACAGTTAACACAATCACTGCAATAAAAACAATAGCCCGGACAGCGGTTAATTTCCAGCCGCTTAGGTTCTTCATTTACTGGTTTCTTCTTTAAGCAGTGACTCGATTCTCGCAATAATCATATCCATCGCCACCTCGTTCAATCCACCTTCGGGTATAACCACATCTGCATAACGCTTGGATGGTTCAACAAAATCCAAGTGCATTGGGCGCACTGTGGTGAGGTATTGTTTGACGACCATGTCAGTGGTTCTGCCGCGCTCCTCAATATCCCGTCTCAGTCGGCGGATGAAACGGATATCCGAATCTGTGTCGACAAAGATTTTCACATCAAAAAGCGGGCGCAGCTCAGGTTCAGCAAAAATCAATATACCTTCAACTAAAATCACCCGTCTTGGTTCAACATGCACACTTTCGCTGGTGCGGCTATGCGTGGTGAAATCATATACCGGCACCTCAATCGATTTCCATTCTTTCAGCGAAAGTATATGTTCTTTCATCAATTCGTTCTCGAGCGAATCCGGATGATCAAAGTTAATAGCCGCCCGTTGATTAAGCGGCAAATTGGTTAATTCTCGATAATAAGAATCATGCTGTAAGTAGGCAATGCGCTTCCGGCCTACTTTTTCCAGAATGATTTCGGCGGCTGTGGTCTTACCTGAGCCAGAGCCGCCAGCGATACCGATGACAAGGGGGGGTTTAGGGATTGGCATGCGCTTATTATATATGAATGATCATTTTTGAGAGTAAATACTGAAGAAAAGGTTGAGAAAATTCATCAGTATTTTCCCAAATAGAACATAAAAATCTTAAAATATTCTTCGAGAGTGTACATTCGGCCTTCTGATGTACGCCACCAAGTATTGGAGCGGTACCAATGATTGCCAACCGGTCGTACCTGGATCTTAATCCCGCTGCCGGCAAACACTTTTTTGAAAATTATTCTCGTACGGAGCGTGTGGAAAGGGTCGGTGATAATCATCAATGAATCATTTCCGCGCTGGGTTGCCAGATTTTTTACTGCTCGGGCTTCATCAACGGTATTATTCACCTGCATCTCCGTTACCACAATCAAGTCTGCAGGGATGCCGGCTTGGTTTGCCTGCCACAACAAAGTGTCGCGTGCGGTCTCATCTGTAAAAGTTATGTAGAGGTACTCGACATAATTCATTCCCATTAGTTTTGCGGCTTCGGCCACGCGTGCTCCTTTGTCGCCGGTCAGCGCTACAGCGGCATCCGCTTCTTTCAAAGGGTCAGCATAGATCAGCATTGCACCAATTCCGCGTAGAAGTAAAGGCACAACCAGCAATGATATTATCACCACAATCAAGAACGCGATCAGACAACCACGGTGGGTTTTCTTTGTTTCTGGTATTGTTTTCATAATGAGGATTGTAAACCATTAACTGGGATGTTTTTTATTGTATGCAAATAATGGTTTCCTTCATCAATCCTGCTCATTTCTTTGGTAAGATAGTCATCATCAAACGTGGGAGGAAAAATACATACAATGAAGTTTTTAGTTCTCAATTATTGGTTCAAGGGTTATACAGGCTCAGAGATTAATGCCCTCCAGATCAGTGAGGCGTTAATTTCAATGGGACACGAAGCGGAAATTGGAACTTTTTTCGCAAAACCTCCTCTTTTAAAAATCGCACGTAGCCGAGGAATTAGAGTAATAAACCTGCTCGATAATATTGAAAAACCTTTAAACTACGATGTGATATGGGCTCACCATTCTCCAGTTCTTGCTCATTTATTGTTTCACCGGAAAATTGACAATTGCAGAGTCCTTTTCAGCAGCTTGAGTTCATTTATGGATCTTGAATGTCCGCCTACATTTCATAGCGCTCTTCCATTATTTCTTGCAAACAGTGAACTTGTTGGGAATGTTGTAAATATGAATGAAGTTCCGCAGGAAAAGATCCATGTTTTCCCAAACTTCGCCCCAGCGACATATTTTAAAATGGTTCCACGGAAATTCGGGAAAACCCCAAATCGGATCGTCGTAGTATCAAATCATCCTCCAGTAGAAATCATGGATTTCTGCGCGCTTGCAAGGAAAAATGGCTGTAATGTGGACATGATTGGGCTAAACAATAAAGCCGTATTTGTAGATGGTGAATTTTTAGAACCCTATGATCTCATAATTTCAATTGGAAAGACAATATTCTATGGGTTCGCGTTAAGAATTCCGGTGTATTGTTATGACCATTTTGGCGGTTCCGGCTACATTACACCAGAAAACTTTAACATAAATCGCACGCACAATTTTTCAGGTAGAGGTATAGACAGGAATTTAAATGGAGAAGAAATCCTGCATGATATTTTTGATAACTACGAAAACAACCTCATGAATGTTGATTTTCTTTATGAGGCTGCCAAAGTTTATTTTCATCTGGAGAAAAACCTGCAGAAGATTATTGATTTAATCCAAAATTTGCCTGTTTTGGATGTCCAACACTTCCGCGATACCCACTCGCTTGACAAACGTGTTTACGGATTAATTCTGGAGCCTGTCGTGAAAGCAAATAAAATAAGTAAGAAATACCCGGGGATGATGTTAGTGTTGGATTACTTAAAATCAACAAAGCTTGCCGGGTTAGTTCGTAAAAGAGGTTTATCTTAGACATTCGTGGATAATTTCATGCTTTACAACACATAACAAGCGTTTATACCCTCTGGGCTGATAATACTCGTTAACATTCTTTGTGCCCCGTGCAGAGCAAACCTTTGACCCGCATTCTTAATTGGAAAGAGCCACCGAAGGGAATCGCAAGCGCTTTGTGCGCGTGCAGAGCAAACCTTTGACCCGCATTTCGTTGAAATAGAAAGAACCACCGAAGAGAATCGCATGCGTTTTATGCGCGTGCAGAGCAAACCCTTGACCTGCATTCTTAATTGGAAAGAGCCATCGAAGGGAATCGCAAGCGCTTTGTGCGCGTGCAGAGCAAACCCTTGACCCGCATTTCGTTGAAATAGAAAGAGCCACCGAAGGGAATCGAACCCTTGACCCGCCGCTTACGAAGCGGCTGCTCTGCCAGCTGAGCTACGGTGGCTAACTTCGAACGCGGGAATTATAATGCAGACCCACACCATAAGCAAGCATATCACGGTGTATCCCGCTCAGGCGTGTGGAAAATCGGGGTTCATCAGGCGGAATTAATCACTGCGCATTAATCTTCTTCATCTCTCAACCGGATGAGGTTCGCCCGCTGCACCGAACCCTTACCAAATTTCTCATTCAACTCATCCACAGCCGCCAGTAATTTTCGTTCTTTTTCAGTATGGGTTCCCCAAAGCGATAATTGTTGGGCTTGCACAACCAACCCCGACCCGCCTACCCCGATCAAACGCACAGGTCTGCCTGGTTGCAAAACCTTCTTCAGCAGTGTTTCAGCCTCGGTTGCAATGATGCTATCTACATCGGTTGGTGTCGCAAGCGCAACCTGGCGCGTGAGGGTGGTGAAATCTGACCAGCGCACTTTAATACGGATTACCTGGGCACAAACCCCCTTCCTGCGCAGGCGATATGCCACTTTTGCCACCAGCTCTTGCAGTGTATGGCGCAATAACGACAAATCGGTTGTATCTTGCGCAAAGGTAACTTCCTGACTGATGGATTTTGCCTCGTACTCGGTGGTTACCGGGCGATCATCAATCCCTTGCGCATGCAGCTTCAGCTCAGCGCCATGCTTGCCTAAGTGTTTTACAATCAGATCTGCATCACAGTTCGCCAGATCGCCAATCGTGTGCAGCCCCAGTTCGCCAAGAATCGCCTCCGTTTTCGGACCCACTCCCCACATGGCTTTAGCGGGCAGCGGTGCAAGAAATTCACATTCTCTACCTGGCGCAACACAGAGGATAGCTTGAGGATAACCGTGTGATTGGTTTCTGCTCTTGCCGGTGTCAGAAGCAATCTTCGCCACAAGTTTGTTGCTCGCCGCGCCAATCGAACACGGCAATCCTGTTTCCTGTTTCACTCTTGCCTGTAGCGCCCTCGCAATTTCTTCGATTGGCTGTGGTAAATCTGTAACATCCACGAATGCTTCGTCCACTGAGATCTGCTCTACAAGGGGGCTAATACTGTGGATAATCGCCATGACCTCATTGGATTTCCTGGTATATTCGCCAAAATGACTCGAAATTAAGATCAATTCCGGACATAATCGCAGCGCCTGCCCTGTTGGTAAGGCAGAGCGCACACCTTTTTGCCTGGCCGGATACGAACAGGATGAAATTACACCACGCTGATTGGCATGTCCTCCCACGGCAAAGGCTTTTCCTGCCAGCGATGGGTCATTTAATTCCTCAACTGCACAAAAGAATGCGTCAAGGTCAAGATGAAGAATTTTTCGTGTGAGTTTTTGCGTCATTAATTAAGAGTGTAGCACTGTTGTTCTAAATGTCAAGCGATTCTTAATTCCGATTTCCTGACACGAAGTCAAAGAAACCTTACGCTGATTTCTCTTATTTAGCCATTTCTTCTTTGAGCGCGGTAATTGGTGGAATCGGGGTGGGATCGGTATCATAAGCCAGCGCCAGATAGTAAGAAAGGTAATCACCGAAAAGGATACTGCTCCACATTTGCTCCAGTTTCGTCTCGCCTTTGGCATGGAAAATATCCGTACCCAACCCCTCAAGCATCATGATTTCGTGTGTTTTTGCCAGTCTGAGCTGATTTCGTGGATCGTCCTGGCTTGCGTGGATAAAGACGCTGTACTCGCGCTCTAAAACTGATTCAGGATTGAAGATCCCCGCCAGCGTATTATGATCCGCCTCTGGAATCGGTTCGTAAGTTGCGAAAGCCTTTGCCAGTTCATTGATTTGAGTTTTCCAACGCCTTGCCACAGGCGCCATAAAGCCGCTGGCAAAAACAGTTACATGGCGCCCCACCAAGTTACCAGCGTGCCGTTTTGCGGGGTTTTTCACCACCGGAACATCGCAGCCCAGTTGCTGTTGAAAACTCTTCATGACCTCAACCGCAGTCTGCATTTCGGCAGATAAATCAGGGATGAGACCGGCCCGGGTTAATAACGCCATGAGCAAAGCGAAAGAAAAACCCACCGCGGTCCGTGGCTGTCCGACATGATCGAACTTCCACACCGGAATTCCCTTTTCATTTGCCCGCATTTCAAGTTTTCCACCTGTGCAGATGGCCGCCATCTGGCAGCCATTATTAATTCCAGATTCAAATGCCGACAATACCTCTTCGGTATTGCCAGAATGGGAGGATGCAATCAGCAGCGTCTTCGCGCCAGCGGCAAACACAGGCAAAGTGTAATCTCGCAGAACCTGATATGGCACAGCCAACCGGTCAGCAAGAAACGAACCAAGCAAATCCGCTCCAATCGCTGATCCGCCCATTCCCGCCACGATTATCTGCTGAATTTCACGAAATTCAGGCATGTTCATAGAAAAACCAAGGCGCCATGCATTTGCCAGCTGATCAGGCAGGCTGTGGATATGTGTGTACATATCCGAATCGTCAATAGCTGCAAACTGATTTGAATTGTTTAAATCCATAGTGTAACCGCCGTATTTCCTAACCGGAGCAGTGTGGCTGCTCCGGTTTCAGGGATTCTTACTATTTTAGCTTCTTTACCAGGTCCAGGAACTCATCATACTCTTCCTGGAACATGTGAATGGTGACGTTGTTCATTTCAAGGTGGTAAGTAACTTCACCATCAGGTTCATCAGCAGACCAAACGGCATAGCTCTCTGTTTCAGCAATAGTATTTACTTTGGGTTCAGATTTATCAGTCATTTTTATCTCCTTTAATTTCATTTGGTTGTTTAGATATACGTTTTTTAATTCGAAGAAATTTTGTTTCAACAAAAGAGGCAATAGAGCGTGCCCTTGATTTTATGCTGATCCAGACATTTTTAATGGTTTCAGAAAATGGCGGCGGCGCCTTGATAACCTTCAAACCCGTCCACGGATCCTGGTCGGTTAACTTGCGAATAATGTATGTCAGAATCAATTGCAACGAGGCTAACACCGGCGCAGCCAATAATATACCCAAAAATCCAAAAAGTCCCGCAGCCACAATTACCATCACCAAAACAGCAGCCGGATGTACCGCAAGCGCATCTGACATGACACGCGGAACAACAAAATTATCCAGCAGAAAATCAGAAAACCATGCTAGCCCCACAACTAAGAGCGCGTAAGGTAAGGGCTGCATGCCAAAATAGTTAACCTGGAAAAGGGCGACGAGCCCATAAGTCGTCCACGCGACAAATGGACCGACATAAGGCACGAAGCGCGCCAACCCGGCAAGTAATGCAAGCAAAAAGAAATATCGTACTCCTAACACCCCAAGGAGAATTGTGTAATAGATCACCGTGATCGCAAAAATCAGCAATTGGCCGCGCAGAAAAGCGTTCCATATATGCCCTAATTGTGAGCCCATCCATTTGATATCTTCCTGATATCGCGGCAGGTGCAGCATCCCAACTTTCGTGCGCGTGCCCTCAGCCAGAATAAAGTAAGAGATCAAAAGTATAAAAACCAACCAGGTGAAGGTTGACCCAATTCCGGTAGCCAGTGAGCCGATCAATCCACCTAACTGGGTTAAGAGCGGTTGAATTACCCCAACCAGTTGCGTCCACAGGGCATTCAGGTCAAGCCGCCCCAAGTCAATTTCGAAGGGGCCAATCATTATAGGATTGCTGGATATTCTTTCAAAGAAAGCGGGAAGATCGGCAATCAAGCCTTGAATCAATGTAATAAGATTTTGAACCTGTTCAATAAGCGAAACCCCGCCCCAGGCTAATAAACCGATTATTATCGTAAACAAGAGCAAATAAATAATCGTAACGATCAAACGCCAGGGTATTTTTAACTTCTTGTGCAGAAGTGATGCAAGCGGATGAAGTAAATAGGCAAGCAGGAAAGAGGTAAGCAGCGGTGCGATGATATTTTGAAACCTTACAACAAGCAGGAGGGCGATGCCTGCCAAAGCCAAGCCAACAACCGTCTTGGCTGTCGTATTCCAATGTGGAGAAGAGGGATTTTCCAGATTATCCATAACGATATTATAAAGGGTTAATACAAAAAATGGGCTGGTGTGGTTACCAGCCCATTGCGGGTTAAATGAGGTTAAGGACAAACTCCCGGTTGTATGGCATTAAAAATGCCCGGAAATATTGCACAATAGCTGTCGGTAATTTCAACCAGCAGCCACGGGATGATGCAGAAAATGAGCATAATGGCGATCACAATCAATAGAGCGGTCAACCAGCCAGATCTCTTCTTCTTTGGAATCGGAACCTGGTAAACCGGGGCAGGTGCGTATACCGGCTGTCCTGGAACCGGCTGTCCATATTGGGGTGCCACAGGTTGTTGGGGAATAAAATGAGCCGGAACTGGTTGTTGTGCTACTGCTGGTTGGGGTGCGGCCGGCTGCTGATGGACAGGATATTGCGGCGCGATTGGTTGCTGCGGAACAAAGGGTTGGTGAACCGGCTGTTGGGATACAGCCTGGGGAACAAACGGCACATCAGCTTGCTGCGGCACGAAAGACTGGGCGACTGGATCAACTACGGTTGGCGATTCAGCACCAGGGTGTCGAAATGCAGCCATTGTCGCATTGGGGTCCATCACAGGCGCTTCAAACTTAATCATCACCTTTTCGCCAATTGTGATCACCTCGCCCGGGGTTAATATCATTGGGCTGGTCAAGCGCTGCCCGCGGAGAAAAGTACCGTTCGTTGAGCCAGTGTCTTCAATTGCATAGGTATTGCCAAGCAACACCAAGCGCGCATGATGCCGTGAGACCTCCGGGTCGTTGATGACCACATCATTGGTTGTATCTCTGCCTAAAAATATCTCTACTTTCTCAAGCGGATACTCTGTTCCCGCTCCACTACCACTTAATAGAATCAAACGAAAAGATGCCATTTGCTTCCTCCTTTATCACTCTTAGTGTAGCAACAGAATTTCATAAAGTCAACGAATAATTTTTTGATCCTGTTAAAATAAAAGACCCCACCATGCCGTGTGCTGCGTAGTTTTGAACCTGCCGAAGCAGGTGGATCCTGCCACAGAGACCCGCCTTGGCCGAAGCCTAACGCGTTACCCTGTTGAGTAGAGGATCCCTTTTTTTAGTGTTGGCTCAAAACCGGTGTCGCAACATCACGAACACAGCAGGGTAATGTTCTTATACCATGTTTTGTGTAAAATGTGTAGGATGAGGCTGATCAACCAACAACCACACAACTTATGAAGATGTCAATAGGAATATGTCACTATGTCAAACCTGATCCGTTCTTTCATCGCAATTCCACTTTCACACGAGATACACCAAAACCTGGCAAATTTGGCCCGACAGCACAATCTGGAATCTCCTGAGTTTGGTTTACGCCTGGTAAAACCTGAAAACATTCACCTTACCTTAAAATTTACCGGCGATATCGAATCCCATCAGGTTCCGGTGATCAGCCGCTCTCTGGATACGGTGCTCCACAGTGATACGCCATTCACACTCGAGGTTCTGGCGCTAGGCGCCTTTCCGGGGTGGAAGGGAAACCCGCGGGTAATTTGGGTAGGCATTCAGCCGTTAGAAAAGCTGCGAGTTTTTCAACAGAAAATTGAATCGGCATTGCACCCGTACGGTTTTGAGTCAGAAAAGAGACCATTTTCACCTCATCTTACACTTGCCAGAGTGAAGCAGGATTGTAACGCCGCCAAACAAAAAGCGCTGTTCGAAAAGCTAATGAACCTGCAGCCAACACCGAAATTTGGAAGTTTGACCGTGGATCATGTGAATTTCTATCGATCCCTGCTCCTCCCTGCCGGGCCGATTTACACGATTCTCTCTCAGCATAAGTTCTAATGCAAAATTGATTTATGTTAGAATGGATAAACTATTACTCAGAGAGGTGAAACCTGGAGCCCTTAGAAAAAGCACATCAAATTGTTAACTTTCTTGAAGAAAAAAAGGCTGAAAAAATCGTACTTTTGGATATACGTGAAGTAGCCACTTTCGCTGATTACTTTATTATCTGTACTGGTACCAGTGAACGCATGTTGGAAGCATTGGCATCTTCACTCCGTGAATTTGTAAAGAAAGAGCTTGATTTTATCTTTGTTGTCGAAGGAGCTTCCGGCGATGGCTGGTTGGTTGCCGATCTTGATGATATTGTGATCCATCTCTTTTCACCTGAAATGCGCAACTATTACAAGCTTGAGCAGCTCTGGGCAAAAGGAAAGGTAATCCTCAATTTGCAGTAACAAACCAGTGGAAGAGCGCCTTCCACTGGTTTGTTAATTGATCGTAGGCTATGACAAAGCCGCGAGTATTTCTGTGCTGTTTTCCGCAGGTTTTACATTTTTGAATACTTTTACGATTATTCCATCCGGTGAGATCAGGAATGTCGTCCGTTTCACGCCAAAATAATCCTTGCCAAACATCTTCTTTTTTCCCCAAACCCCGTAAAGCTCGCACACCTGCTTCTCTTGATCTGCCAATAATGTAAAGGGTAACATAAACTTCTTTTTAAACTTCATGTGCGATTGCGGAGAGTCAGGGCTGACACCCAAAATCACCACCTCAGCCTTCTCATATGCGCTGTAATCATCCTTGAACCGGCAGGCTTGTGTCGTACAGCCGGGAGTGTCATCCTTTGGATAAAAATATAAAACAACATACTTACCGCGATATTGCGAGAGTTGATGTAAAGTACCTGTTTCGTCTGGAAGTGAAAAATCTGGTGCCAGTGTGTTTTCTGTTAACATCCTAAATCCTCCTGATTTTGTCCAATTATAACCAAAATTCTCTAATGCTGCACTTATGTCCACAGCGAGAGGATGACCAGGTAAGACACCAACACGAACAACCCCATTGCCATCCATAACACTAAACGCCACTTCGGCTTATCACCCTCTGCAATTCGCAAAAACTGGATGATTTGCAGCGCACCGAGAGGCAGACCCAATAACAAAGGCCAAGAGAGCGACCAGGGAAAACCAAGTAACAAGAAAACTCCGATTAAGCCAAAGGCACTCAAGATAAGTGAGTTGTGTAAAACAACAGCATTTTGCCAACCGATTCGGGTGACCACTGTGTTACGTTCTCTTATGATATCTGTACCATACTCGCGGAAGGAAAACGCGAGTTTGGCTGCAAGATATATAAAAAGCAGTGGCAAGGTTAGCTGAAAAAGGAGCAGTGAAACCTCTTTGCCTGAAAAACTCAAGGAAAACGCGGGAACCAGCGTCACTGTAATAATTCCTTCAACCATTTCGCCGTAACCGGTTTTATCCAGTCGTAAGGGAGGTGCTGCAAGTACAAAATATCCCAGCAATAAAGCCCCAAGATACACCATACTTGTGAGGGTAATTACCCCACGCACCATAAGAATCACTGTTAACACGGCTCCGGCTGTCAATACCAAAAGCGAACCCTGAAGCAGCGTTTGCTTCTTATATGTTTTCAAGAAGTCCCAATCAGGTTCACCTGGTTTTAAGACAGAAACCAGTGATTCTGGGTGGTCAAAAAAGGCATTCAGCATAACGCGCATCGCAAAGAGGCAGAGGACGACAAAGAATCCAATTACCGCATCGGCCGCGCGCAGGCCGCCGCCGAGATGATGTGCAAGGCTCAGACCCAGCAAGTACATCAGGATTAATGGAATTAGCCACACAATTTTTGTATAACGAGAAAACTCAACCCATCGAAGTCGTTTATCCATTCACTGATCCTTGAAACCCATAAGAGCAAGCCGCCTAACGCACAGGTTGCTGATTTGAAGTTTGCCGCTGCAATAAAACTATTATATACTCTTGATTATCAACCGAGGAAAAAACAAATGAGAAAACACCTCCCAGGTTCATTTCACCTTCATCCAGATGTAAGCAACGCCATAGCCCGCGGTTTGCCCATAGTTGCCCTCGAATCCGCTGTGATCACCCATGGTCTGCCGCGCCCACTGAACCATGAACTCGCGCTCGAAATGGAAGAAATCCTACGCCAGCGAGGTATCTGCCCTGCTACTGTCGCGGTCATTAACGGGAAATTCACAATCGGTCTCACACCAGAAGAACTTGAGCAACTTTCAGAAGATGAATCGGCAATAAAAATCAACCTTCGTAATATCGGTATCGCTTTAAGTCAACGCCTTAACGGTGGAACGACTGTGGCCGCCACTATGTTTGCCGCGAAAACTACAGGTATAAAGGTGTTTGCCACCGGCGGCATAGGCGGTGTTCATCGCGGGAATTCACTGGATATTTCTTCTGATCTGAACGCGTTGGAAGAGTGTCCTGTCCTCGTGGCTTGCGCTGGCGCCAAAGCCATTCTCGACCTTCCCGCTACGCTCGAAGCTCTCGAAACCCGCGGTATCCCTGTTATCGGATACCGTACGGATGAGTTCCCGGCTTTTTACAGCAGAGAAAGCGGGCTGAAACTTGACTTTAATGCCTCTTCTGCTGAAATGATCGCGGAAATCGCTGAAGCTCATTGGCAGATTGGCAGTCAGCAAGCTGTATTGGTAGGCAACCCCATCCCAGCCGAAAACGCCTTGAATTCTCAGTACTTAACTACAGCCATCGAAGAAGCGGTAAAAACCGCGGAGCTCGCAGGAATACATGGTACACCGCTTACACCCTATTTGTTGGAACGATTGAATCAGGCGACCAGCGGTGAAAGTTTGAAAGCCAATCTAGCGTTGTTAAAAAATAACGCCGTTCTCGCGGCTGAAATTGCCAGACATCTCTATCCATCTGGAGTTGTCAGCTATTAGCTCAGTTTGTCGGTGGTTCTGGCGTAGAGGTGACAGTCAGTACATCTGGCAGCGGAGAGCCTATGGCGGTCGGAACACTCCCCACGTCAATTTCATCCCCCAGAATTCTAAATGTTCCGGTAACTTTCCAGGTTGAACCAGCGAACATTTTTACTTCATAAATTCCAGGCCGCCAAGAAGTACCTGACGGTGTGCAATCGGTATAGCCATAACCTCCCGGGGCGTAATTCCAGGGTTTTGTTTCAGCACAAATAACGTCCTCTCCATACAGCCATATCGCAGTCCATTGAACCCCTTCTGCCATACGATCATACGAAAACCCGCCAAAAAGCGTTGTGAGCGGCAGTGAAAACTCCGTGGCAGCTTCTTCGATCAGGCCATCTTTAATCTGGTCTGAAAAGCTAATCTGGCTAAAAATCGCATTACTTTCCGGCCCAATAGGTGTTTGAATGGTTGCCTGAATAGACTCAGGAAAAGAAGGTGTATAAGTTTGCGCCAGCGTCAGCGTAATCGTTGGCGTGTAAGTCATCGATGGAGTATTGGTAATCGTCGGGGTAATCGTAATCGTAGGGGTTTGCGTGATGGTTGGAGAAGGAGGGAGATACTTATAAACTATTGGTTCTCCAAACCGCGTGAGCAGAAAGCCGCTAAGCACCAGAGCGGCCGCCAGCATTATCAGGCGCCAACCATGGTTTACCAGCAGCTGCCTTTTTTGATAAAAAAGAAGTTTATGCCCGGCTTTAATCGACTTCACTGCCATCACCAGACTGGTGATCGCTACAATCCCGAGTAAAACCAGGATTACCTTGAAAGTCGTCGCAACATCAATGTTCACCATTAACTCCAATCAGGAATTATAGCACGGTGAAATTTCGCTTTATCAGGTGAACATTTATTGTTGCAGCAAAGTAATATAAGGTTCTGCAAACAATGCCGGTGTACCGCCAGTATGCCAAAAGAGGACTTTGTCAGTGGGCTTGAAGAACCCTTTTCTTGTCAAGTCAATCAATCCCGCGGCAGCCCGGCCGGTGTACACCGGGTCTAACAGCAGCCCTTCTGTGCTGGCGAAAAGTTTTATCGCTTCAATTTCTGGCTTGTCCATCACACCATAACCGCCGCCAATATAATGGTCATCGACCAGCAGGTTTTCTTCGGTCAGCGTCAGATTAATGCCCAATTCCCGGGTTCCTTCGGCAATAAGGCCGCTGATAATCCCTTTCAGTTCCTGCGCGCTGCCTTCAATGCAAATCCCAAGGATTTTCCCGCTAAAACCTGTAAGCGCAGCGCCCAGAATCATTCCCGACTGGGTTCCGCCGCTCGAAGAGGCTGTCACAATCCAATCAAAGTGCTCGCCCGCCGCTGCCAGTTCTTGCATGGCTTCTACATACCCCATCATCCCCGTCATGCTTGAACCACCGTACGGAATTTTATAGGGCTTCCGGCCTGCAGTTTCAGCCTGATGGAAAGCTTCATCAAAAACCTGTTGCCGGTTATCACGCTGCGCCCAAATTATCTCTGCGCCAAACAAGGTATCCAATAAAAGGTTCCCGCTTGCCAGTTTTGGCGCTGCACCCGAGAGCACCAGAATACAATCGTATCCGCAGCGTGCCGCCAGCGCCGCCACCTGACGGCAATGATTGGATTGAATTGCGCCAACACTCATGAGCGTTTTCGCCTGGTTAGCCTGCGCTTCTGCCAACAGGTATTCAAGTTTCCTGGTTTTATTCCCACCAAACCCCAAGCCGGTTTGGTCGTCACGTTTGCAATAGATTTGAGGTCCAGCCAAAGCGGCAGATAACCGCGGCAAGAAATCGATGCGCGTTGGCAAATGAGCAATACTCACTTTGGGGAAATTCATTCAACCTCCTGTTGCATTTGCTTTCTTCTGAAAAAACGGGTAATTGAAAGGACTCTCGGGATAACCTGATGATAAACCCGGTACAGAATATGATTCACTGGGAAATCCCATGCACCAATTGTGCGTGAAATCTCAGCGCCAAAACCTTCCTTGAACCGATAAACTCCATACAGGCTGTCTGATTCGTCAAATTTATCAGGCGCTCCCCAAAGATCATATACAGTACAGCCCTTCTTGTAAGCCGAGAGCATAGCCTCCCATTGCAAAAGGTAATTCGGCATCTTATCTCTGTGCTGCCCGGTAGACATACCATATACAAACCAGGCTCGAGTTCCAAAATAAAAAAACACCAATCCAGCTATTGGAACACCAGCCACCTCGGCAACCAGTCCTTGAGCCATATCGGCATTCATAAAACGCGTCCAAACATCTGTATAATACGCTTCGGGTCTGATAACAAACCCATCGCGGTTTGCGGTCTCTGCGAACATTTTGTAAAGCAGCGGGATATCCTCAAGCGATGCATTTCTGACCGTAACCCCATTCTTCTGAGCCAGTCTGAGGTTGTAACGCGTCTTGGGCTTCATCCTTGCCAGCCAAGAATTCTCATCTCCGCTCAGTTTAAGCAGCATGGTGTTTTTAAATTGAATTTGTTCGGGTGAGTAGCGCCATCCACGCAGATGTAAGGCTGCAGTGGCAGGGTTGCGCGCAGTAATATCGTCGGCATCGCCATCTGTCACATAAGTCACTTCAGGGTCAACCTTGAGAAAAACAAGTTTTTTCTGATGCGCAACTTCTTCAAGTTTGTTGAGTACTCTGGCGGTCAGCCCTTCATCCTGCCATGGCATTAACGGCCCGCGAGGGATATAGCCGATACTGATCAGCGGGCCGAAACGCAGCAGCCTGGTCGAGCGAATTAAAAGCTGCGCCGCTGCAACAACACTTCCATCATCATCCCGCCAGAGCAGCTCTTCCCGTTTCCATCCGACCTGTTCTTTTACCTCTGCCCACTGCAAGGTTTGCAAAAAGTTGGCACAGGGTAATTTTTCAATCAATACATTCCAGGGTTCAGCATTCATCTGGTTTCTATTTCACTTTTTCCTTCAACCAATCACCAATTTCATTTTTCGCGCTCATCCCTGCCAACGGCAGGCCAACGATTTCTTCGGCTGAGAAATAATTGATGGCAAGGGTCTCCTTGCTCAGCACAGGTAGACCAGCCACAATTTCTGCTTCATAAATTAAGACAATTACCTTACCTCTCGGGTCGCTCGAATCTGGATAGCAATCCACCAGCCTGCCTGTCTTAACCTCCAAACCAGTTTCTTCACGAGCCTCTCTTATGGCAGCCTGGTTTGGTTCTTCATCAATCTCGACAAAACCGGCGGGCAAGTGCCATTTCCCACGCCATGGATCCAGCCCACGCTGCACCAGAAGCAGCTTTCCGTCTTTCTCGATACGCACACCTGCGCTCACCTTCCACTGATCATAGTAAACACTGGCGCAAGCAGGGCAATAATCGCGTTCATGGGCTTCAATCACTTGCCTGGTCAAACAGGAGCCGCAATGCGGGCAATATTTCATCATGCTTCAGGCAGCGCTGCCTTTCCGCAGTTTCATCACCTTTGCATAAAGGTTGTAAAGCTTGGGGTTATAAATCATATCCCAGGCGCCAACAGTGCGTTTTATCTCGCCACCAAAACCTCGCTTAAAGCGATAAACTCCCCACAACCCATCATGAGCATCTTTATCAGTAAATGATTTTTCCAGCTCTTCTTCGTCGTAATCCGGAATTCCCCACAAATCATAGTACTTGCAGCCCTTCTCTTTTGCCCATTTCATAGCCTCCCATTGAAGCAGATAGGTGGGCATTCTATTGCGTTCAACATTGTATGAGGCACCGTATAGATAAAACGCTGTATCACCTGACTTGATCACGAAAAGGGAGGCCAGCACTTTCTTTTGGTAATATGCAGAAAATAGTTCACAACTTTTGGTGGCTGCAAAAAGATCGTAGAAATTTTGATAATAAGCATGGTTGTGAACCCCAAACATATCCCTTTCTGCCGTAAACACAGCCATGCGATGGAACTCATAGATATCGCTGGAGGGGCGGACTACCACCTCTTTCTTCTCTGCCAGATTGATGTTATAGCGGGTTTTCTGTTTCATCCGGTCCAGTATCTCGCTTTCGCTGCCCTCGAGCGATACGATGACCGTACGCCGCGGTTGAACTGCATCTGAGATGACCTTCTCTTCCAACTGCACACAGTCAAACTCGTGATCTCCTTCAAAAGCGTTAGGTTCAATTTTCAAGAAAACAGCGCGTTTCTTGCGGCATACATCCCGAATTTCATCATAAAGCTCGCTGTTCCCGGCTATCGGTCCTTTAGGGATATACGCAATTGTGAACCCCAACGGTAAATTTCGGAATAGAACTTGCGCGCCACCTCCGTTTGCAACGATTCGCAAAGGTTTCCAACCAAAATGGGATTTAAGTTCCCCCCAGGCGCCCATCTGCAGGAAATGAGCATTGGGGTACTCAGAAAGATAGTGATTCCAATCCGTCAGAGAAACTATCATATTTATTCAATCGAGAGTAGTTCAGGCGGCGGCGAGCTTTCGATCGTAGCACCTGGAATGATTTTATCGATATAGGTGATAATCTCAGTCACCTTTCCCTTGTCTGCCAGCTCCAATACATGATCAATTTTTTCCTTCAGTTCTTTTCCGTGCAGATTTTCTGGGTCGTTGTATTGGAAGATGTCAGGATGTTGAGTCGGTTCAAATTGACTGTTGCCTTCCCAAAGATCTTCGCTTAATTTTTCACCGGGTCGAATACCCGTGAAAATGATTTCAATGTCTTTACCTGGCTCCAATCCCGAAAGACGAATTAAATCTTCTGCCAGATCGAGAATGCGTACTTGCTGCCCCATGTTGAGAACGAAAGTTTCTCCGCCGCTGCCCATTCCTGCAGCCTGTAATACCAAATAAACCGCTTCCGGTATCGTCATAAAGTATCGCTTCATGTCTGGGTGAGTTATGGTTACCGGCCCACCATTGGCAATTTGATGTTTGAACAAGGGCACCACACTGCCCCGACTGCCAAGAACATTGCCAAACCGTACTACACTATACGCATTACCACTGCGCTGCGCGGCATCCAGCACGATCATTTCAGAGAGGCGTTTGGTGGCGCCCATAATGTTCGCCGGGCGAATAGCTTTATCGGTGGAAATCATGACCAGCCGCTGGATGTTATTGTTCTCACAAGCTCGAACCACATCCAACGTTCCGCGCACATTGTTATCAATGGCTTCGTCAACGTTCATTTCCATCAAGGGAACATGTTTGTGTGCAGCAGCGTGGAAAACAATATCTGGTTTATGCTGTGAAAAAACATTATGAATCCTTTGGTAGTCGCGGACATCTGCGATAACCGGAACTAAAGTCAGCCCCGGCGCGGATTCTTGCAGCTCAAGTAAAGATTCAAAAATACTGTTCTCACCATGACCGACCATGATCAAATGAGATGGCTGCCAACGTGAGATTTGCCGGCACAATTCACGTCCAATTGAACCGCCAGCCCCGGTTACGAGCACGCGCTTGTTCGTCAGCGTCTGTCCGATCAGCTCTTCCTGCATGTGCGCCGGCTGACGCCGTAGTAAGTCGGTAATATCTACTTCGCGCAATCGGTTGATGCTCACCTTGCCGCCAATCAACTCGTAAATACCCGGCATCGTCCTGAACGGAATTCCGCGCAGTCGGCACACATCGGCTATCATTCTAACGACTTTACCGCTCGAACTGGGGATTGCAATGACCACCTCTTCAATGCGGCGGTGTTCGATGACTTTGCCAATTTCTGATAGCGTACCCACCACCGGAACGCCGTGAATCTGTTGTTTCATTTTATCGGGGTTGTCATCCAAAAAACCAATCGGAATCAGATTCAGGTCTGAATTTTTCTGAAGTTCGCGCACCACTAATGCACCGGCATCACCAGCGCCGATGATCAAAGTACGTTTTGCTTGTTGATTTAACCCGGACTTTGAAGCCGTGCTGATATTATCGGAAACCAGGCGGATCAAGAAACGCACACCGCCAATGAGAATTAATGACAATAACCAGTCAATTATCAGCACAGAACGGGGAAAACCCGTGAAAACTTTGAGCGAAAATAAAATCACCATTCCAACAGAAACCAACACGGATGCGCTCGTAACCGCAAAAAGGATTAACCTTAATTCTCGAGTACTCGCATACCCCCACAAGCGGCGATAAAGACCAAACACATAATACAGGGGTATTTTAATGAGTAGCGCTAACGCGATCATCCAATAAGCGGAAGGGAGGTAAAAATAAAACAGCGCTCCCAGTTCAAGCCGCAGTGCATATGCGCCAAGCACTGCAATGACAGTGAGGATCAAATCAATTACCACCATATAACGGTTACGCATGATCGGTTTCGATCTCATCACAGTCCTTTAAGCCCCAACACTGTACCAATTGTCTTGAAAATAATCATCAAGTCAAGCAGCAGGTTGCGGTTTTTTATGTAATATAGGTCATACTCCAATTTCACCGCTGTATCTCCAACGGTCGAGGCATAACGCTGGTTGACCTGTGCCCAGCCCGTTAACCCCGGTCGAACAAAAAGGCGCGCCCGGTAGAAGGGCAGCTCCTTTTGAAACTTCTCTGCCAAATCAATCTGTTCTGCGCGCGGACCGATGATGCTATTTTCGCCTTTCAGGATATTCCAACATTGGGGCAATTCATCAATGTGGCTGCGGCGCAGAATTTTTCCCACCCGCGTTATTCTTTCATCGCCAACCGTCGCTGTTTTTTGCACGCCATCTTTTTCAGCATCCTGAAACATACTGCGGAATTTGAAAATTTTATAAGGTTGACCGAACTTCCCTACCCGCATCTGAGAGTAAAGCACCGGACTGCCAGATTCAATAAGGATGGCTATTGCAATAAATGGGTACAAGACCAACAATAACGCCAGTCCCATCAAACTTCCAAGGATATCCAATAGGCGTTTAATGCTTTCATACGCCCCAGATGTGTGCGTTTGGTCGAGAAAAGAGCGCAGAATCCAATCAGATTGAAGTAGAAAGATCGGCACCCTGCCAAAAACTTCTTCATAAAGTGTCGGCATTGAGGTGACTTCTATATCAGTCTCTGCAACTTTCAGAATCGAGCGAAAGAGATCATGGTTCAACTCGCCCGATATCGCAAAAATGAGATCTGTAACATCATGTTCTTCTATCAACTGGGTAAGCATGGGTCCGGTGCCCAGAACCTGATAACCATTGATTTCCATGTTTTGTTTTTCTTCATCGTCATCCACAAAACCGATGAGCTGAAATGGACCTGGCTGGATGTCGCGCAGCATCTCTGCCAGCGTAGAGCCGGCCTTGCCCGCGCCGATGATAAGCGCTCGGCGCGTGAACACCGGCGCTGTAAAAATGCTGATATATAAAAGGCGCCAGAATAAGGTAGAGAAGGTTGCCGCCAGGATAAAGATAAATACGCCCCGGCGCGGCAGAGAATTTGGCCCAGACACGAAGAAAATCACCAGATAAATTACGAAACTGAAACCGGCAGCGGTGGCAATTCCCCGCAGCACGTCTTTTTTATGGTTGGCTTTACGAATATCATAGATTTCAATCAGTAATATGATCCATAACAACGGCAAGACAAAGAACCAGAAAGGCGCGCGCTGCCCCAGGAATTCCCATGAAAAATCAAGCCAGTCCTTCTGCCCCCAAAAATATAACCCGAGGAAGACAGCGAGATAACCACAGAGCAGATCACCTAATAAGAGGATAACCTGCCTTTCGCCTGTGCGAATGCGCCATCTTTTATTCAACTGAGATTTTTCAATCGTCATTTTGTGAACCCAAAATAATATTCTTGGCTAAACTCCACAAAAAGCCGCATCCCCATGAAAAATGCATGGTCATGATAGCCAGTGGAATCGAGAGAATAAGCGTGAGGTTTTTCCGATGCATGGCAGGCTTAACCGCGCCTGCCAACAGGATCACCAGATAGGAACTTAATACAAATAAGAGAATGTACCGCGCTGGAATCCAGAATGTGGATAGTAATAATAACACTAAAACGCCGGATACAAAAACAGGGGGTAATGCCTGACGCCAGCGCAAAGTATCAGGGAATCGGCGCAGCATTTTGTATTTCCAAAACCCATACGAAAAGTATTGTTTGGCAAGCGATCTGAGGGTGGGCCGCGAGTAGTAATCAACCTTAATCGCGGGGTCTACCCATATCTTACCGCCTGCACGCCTGATGCGGTTGTTAAATTCATAATCCTCGTTTATTCTGAGGGTTTCGTCATATCCGCCAATCTGATCTATGAGCGAACGGCGATAAGTGCCAAACGCCACAGTATCCGCTTCACCTGCGGATTTTGTCCAACGATAGCGTGCATCACCCACTCCGAGCGGATGTGAGGTTGCGACAGCAATCGCCTGCCCAATCCAATCCTCTTTACCAGGCTTGATGTTTATAACCCCGCCGACATTTTCGCCATATCCATCACGCAATCTTGACACACTCTTCTCAATGTAATCTGGCGCAGGTACAGCGTGTGCGTCCATGCGAGTGAGAATTTCGCCTTGCGAAGCGGCAATAGCCTGATTTAATGCCGCGGGGATAGTACGCTGGTGATTGTCTACAACCTTGATAATCAGCTGCGGATGCCCAGCTTGGAAAGCCGCAATGCGTTCGCGCGTACGGTCAGTAGAAAGTCCATCGGCAATGATGACCTCCATCTGAGCCATAGGAAACGTCTGCGCGTAAATGGCACGCAACAATTCCTCAATCGTCCGCTCCTCGTTAAAACATGGAATGATGACCGACAAGGTTATAGGCGCCATAATAATTCAGATATTTTGATTAATGGTTTTGCGTTTAACAATTAGCGTCTTTGCATAACAAAGCAATGGCTTCAATCTCCACCAGGGCATTTTTAGGCAGCCCTGCCACAGCCACCGTGGTGCGAGCTGGCGGCTGCTCGGTAAAGTATTCACCATAAACCTTGTTTAAAGCCGGAAAGTCATTCATGTCCCTTAGAAAAACGGTCGTTTTGACGACCTGATTCATGCAGGATGATGACGCTTCTAATACTGTTCTCAGATTAATCAAAACCTGGTGTGTTTGCTCCTCAATTCCCCCAGGGACGAACTCACCAGTTGCAGGATCAACCGGCAACTGTCCGGCAGTAAAAACAAACGGACCACCGCCCGCAGCAATAGAATATGGACCGATCGCCGCTGGAGCCTTCTCGCTTTTATAGGTTTTCTTATCGTGGCAAGCCATACTATCCTCCAATGGGGTAATGTTGCCTTTATTTTAAGCTAAGTACAGAAAAAGGTAAATAACAAAGCAAGCGCCGAACACAGCAATTAAGAAGGAATACGCCTCGGAAATCATGGATTCTTACATAATAATAACTAAGCCGTATGGCCCGCCTGCAGCAGCTTAGTTCTGCTTTTAGGCTGACCATAAGAAATCGTCTACACACCTACTTTTGGATAAGCAGAGAAATATTCACGATTCATCGCAAACGATTCAGCGCTCGAGATGAAGGCTGGTATAATCTGAGCGCAATAATCTTGTAATGCCAGGTAAAACATGCTCGAAAACATCACTTCAATTGAAAAAAAATACGCTGAGTTGACCCGACTGATGGATGAAAACAGTCAGGATTACCAAAAAGTGGTTGAGCTTGCAAAAGAGCGCTCCGAAATTGAACCAGTAATCGAGCTCGCGGCCCAATATCACTCACTCCTCGATCAGCTCGAACAAGCCAAAGAACTTGAACAAAATGACGATGAGGAAATTCGGGCGCTCGCAAACTATGAACTTGAAACACTTTCAGTCCAAATCGAAGACCTCGAAAAACGACTAAAACGCCTGCTGGTACCAAAAGACCCGCGCGATGATCGCAACGTGTTTATCGAGATTCGAGCCGGTGCCGGCGGAGATGAAGCCGGGCTGTTTGCCGCTGAACTGATGCGCCTCTACATCCATTACGCTGAAGCACGCAATTGGAATGTTGAGATGATTTCTTCGAACGAAACAGGTATCGGCGGTTTCAAAGAAGTGATTTTCATGGTCAAGGGCAAGGGCGCTTACTCGCGTTTTAAGTTCGAATCTGGCGTTCACCGGGTGCAGCGCATCCCTGCGACCGAATCAGGCGGGCGCATTCACACCTCCACTGTGACGGTTGCTGTGATGGCCGAAGTTGAAGAAGTTGATGTGCAGATTCCGGATACAGATATCAACATCGATGTTTTTCGCTCATCAGGCGCTGGCGGGCAAAATGTACAAAAAAATGCTACCGCAGTAAGGATTACCCACCTGCCCACGGGTATTGTGGTAGCCTGTCAGGACGAACGCTCTCAACTGCAGAACAAACTGCGCGCCATGGGGATTTTACGCGCCCGGCTATTCGAAATTGAGGAAGAAAAACGTCGCCAGGAACGTGATGATAACCGTCGTTCACAGGTTGGCACCGGCGACCGCTCAGAGAAAATTCGCACTTACAACTATCCGCAAAGCCGGGTGACCGATCATCGCATTAACATTTCATCCTTCAACCTTCCGGCTGTGATGGCTGGCGATATTGACCTCTTCATTGATGAGCTTTCCATCCGCGATGAAACTGACCGTCTCGCCATGAGCAGCGAAGATGCCGACGGTTGATCTTGCAAGTTGGAAATCTCAGCACCTGGCTGGCTTGCGTAAGGTTAGCAGCACCGCCGAAATTGAAATAAATGCCCTCCTTGTACACGTATTAAACAAGAACACAGCCTGGATATTCTCCCATCCAGAAACGCACTTGACTGCTGAGCAAACTGCGCTCCTCGAAAACGCGATAAGTCGCCTGTATGCCGGCGAACCCTTGGCTTATATCACCAGAAAGCAGGAATTCTACGGGCTTGAATTTTTAGTCGATTCCCGCGTCCTCATTCCAAGACCTGAAACGGAGTTATTGGTTGAACATGCCATCACCTGGCTTAACACCCACCCTGCGAAAAAACTCGCGGCTGACATAGGCACAGGTTCTGGTGCAATCGCCGTTACCCTCGCAAAAAGTTGCTCTGAGCTTGAAGTAACAGCAATTGATATATCTGAAGAGGCGCTCGAGGTAGCCAAAGAAAATGCACGTAAGCATAAGGTTGAGCGCCGCATTGAATTCGTTCACGCCAACCTCTTACAGGGCAATACAAAATATTTCGACTTAATCCTCGCCAACCTGCCCTACATACCCACGGCAACGCTGAAAGAGCTTGATGCGCTGCGTTACGAGCCACAGACTGCACTGGATGGCGGGCACGATGGTATGGATTTCATTAAGCAATTGATGGCACAACTGCCAAATTCACTTGCCCCAGGTGGCAGCGCAATTTTTGAAATACAATATAATCAAGGGTATAAGGTTAGAGAAATTGCCAGGCAGCAATTTCCAGAAGCTCTTATTTCAATTCAGCACGATTTGGCTTCTTTACCGCGAATCGTGGTGATTAATACATAAGCGAGCATAGCTATGCAAACCACCGTCTTACCTGCAGAAAACCCGGCCTCAATCGACGCAGCGCTAATGCTGCTCAATGATGGTGAAATTGTGGCCTTCCCAACAGATACTGTCTACGGTCTGGGTACCAATGCTTTTTACTCCCCTGGGATTATCAAATTGTTCGAAGCAAAAGGAAGGGATGCCAACAAGGCGATTGCCGTCCTGATTGGCTCTCCTGAACAAACAGAAATATTAACGGATGAACTTTCGCTGTCGGCGCAAAAGTTGATTGCGCGCTTCTGGCCAGGCGGTTTGACGATCGTGGTACCAAAAAAGAAAAATCTTCCCGAGCTTCTCTCCGCGGGTAGTTCGATTGGTATTCGCATGCCCAATCATGCGGTCGCCTTAAACCTATTGCGGAGTTTCGGTCCCTTAGCCACTACATCCGCCAACCTCAGCGGCATGAACAATCCACATGATGCCACAGATGTCCACCGCCAACTCAATAACCGCGTGCCCCTCATTCTTGATGGCGGACGCTGTCCTGGCGGAATCCCTTCCACCGTGGTAGATTGCACAACAGATAAAGTAAGTATTTTGAGAGAAGGTACGATCAGTCAGTTAGAAATTGAAGAAGCCCTCAATGCACCATTGGATTAGAATCTGAGCGAGTTCGCCCTGCCGTGCTATGTTTCTTGCAGCCGGTTCATCTCCATTTCATATAATTTTTTAAACTCTCCGCCAGCACTTTGAAGCTCATCAAATGTTCCTCTCTGTGTAATCCTGCCGCCTGACAGGACAATGATTTCATCCATTTTTGGCAGCAGGCGAAGATCATGCGTCACGATTAAATAACCTTTATCAGTCCGGTCTTTTAACACATTTTCCATTACGCGAACAGCAGTTGATCTGTCCAAGTTGGCTGTGGGTTCGTCTAACAAAATAAATGGTCGGTTTTGCAATAAAACTCTCGCTATAGCCAGGCGCTGTCTCTCGCCGCCGCTCATTTTCAGACCGTGTTCTCCAACCCAAGTGTCTAACCCTTCTGGCAGCGCATCGAACCAGTCAGTCAAATCTGCATGTTGAAGGGCAGCCAATAACTCCTCAGGCTCAGCCTCCATATTCGCCAACAACAAATTTCCACTCAGCGTATCATCAAACAGATACGGCGCTTGAGGCAGAACGGCGATAAACGAACGGGTTGATTCAGGACTGACCGTTTGAATATCCACCCCTCCGATTGTGATCTTTCCAGCTTGTGGGAATTCAAAACCGAGCAGCAGATTGACAAGGCTGGATTTTCCTGCCCCGCTTGCGCCAACGAGCGCAATACAATGCCCTGCCGCAACTTGAATGGAAATATCTTCTAGCAATAACTCCGCCTCTCCCTCAAAGGAAAAGCTGACCTGATCCATTAATAAAGCCGATGCGGAGTTGTCTGGTACTAAACCTGCCTCATTCCTTGGTTCATCGTTTTCACCGCCTATTGCAAAGAGACGCGCCGCAGCCGCAGCACTGGCATTTAAGTTTAACGCTGCACTCGGCAGCGGCTGAGAAACCTCGAAGCTCGCCAGTGTTATCAGGGAGATCACCGTCAGCGAGATGCCAGTTAAATCTCCACGGCTCACCAAAGGTATCGCTGCCCAAAGCATCACCAGCAGTGTTAGGTTAATGAAAAACAGGGTCATTCCGCTATTAAGGCTGTTGATGAACACAATCTGATTGTGGAGCCTGGTTGACTGAGAGAATTCATTGTTAATGCGGCTGAGAAAACTTTCCTGTGCATTCCCAGCCTGGATGTCCTCCAACCCCTGCAGGTAATCCACCATGCTGGCTGCGTTCTCCGCTTTGGACTGGGCCAAACGGTTAATCCGCGTTCGAGAGATAAGAAGCGCAACAACCGGCTGTACAAAACCAGTAAACACCAGCCCAAGCGCCAAAATTATCCCAAGCTGCAGTGCATAACCACCAATGAACAGACTGACTCCGGTGATTACCACCAACGAGATGATGACTGGTGAGATAACTCGAACAAAGAAGTTTTCCAGCGTCTCGAGGTCACCGATGACTCGCTGAAGCACATCGCCGCTGCGCCAGCCAGCCAGGTTTTGCGGTGAGCCGGGTTCAACCCGGTGGTAGAAATTTTCACGCAATTGTGACAGCACACGCAAATTAACTGAATGTGATACCAATCGTTCAAGATAACGGAAGAAGCCGCGGCTGATACCAAAAAAACGAACACCAACGATTGCCACCTGCAAATCAGCAATTGAGGGTTGCAACGCGGCGCTGGCGATGAGATAAGCTGACGTTCCCATCAACCCAATCCCAGCAGCAATGGCTGCGACCCCTAAAAGCATAGACAAAAACACTTTGCCTTTGAAATGCCAGATAATCGCTAATACGTGTCTGAGGTCTTTCATCGAACATCCCCCTTGCCAAGTATAAAGTCACGGTAAGCCGGCACAGTGTTCAATAGTTCAGTATGCGGTCCACGGCAAGTGAGAGCGCCGTTCTCAAGAAATAAAACCACATCTGCCCGTTCGATGGCAGAAAGGCGGTGCGCAATGGTCAAGGTGGTACGTCCATGCGCCAACTTGAGGATGGTATCTTCCAACGATCGCTGTAGTTCCGGGTCGAGATGTGAAGTCGGTTCATCCAGAACAAGCAAAGCCGGAGAGCGCAGAAACAAGCGTGCCAACGCCACACGCTGCAATTCTCCCCCGCTGAAGCGCGCTCCGCTTTCGAGCAGCGGGGTTTCCACCCCCATTGGCAGACGCGAAACCAACCCTTCCAGCCCCGCTTGTTGCATTGCCATTTCAATTTCACCTTGTGTAAAGCGTGCATCACCCAAAGTAATATTTTCGCCCATGGTGGTATTAAAGATAAACGGCTGCTGCGGGATCCATCCCGCAAAACGGCGCCACTCCGCTTTCGTCCAATCTTGAATATTCATGCCGTTGATATGAATTTCACCCTGCGAAGGCTCGAGAAAGCGGAGCAGCAAGCGCGCCAATGTACTCTTGCCTGAACCGCTCATCCCCACCAAAGCGTAATGAGTGCCTTTATTGATTGAAAAATCAACATTCCTCAGCGAATGCTCACTCATTTCTGTATAGGTAAAGGAGAGTTGATTAATTGAAACCGTAAAGTCGCCTGCAAAGCAGGTTTCCAACTGACCCACACCTCTATAGGCGTTGTCTTGCGGTTCCGCGGTATCCAACAATTCAAAAATGCGCTTCGCGGCGGTCACTCCGGTCATCCCGGCATGATAGCGCGCGCTGAGGCTGCGCAGCGGGAGATAGAAATCTGGCGCGATGAGCAGGATAAAAAAAGCCTCCTGAAACAGCATTCGCCCATACAGCAGGCGCAGCCCAATTTCAACCGCCACCACTGCTGTTGAAATCGTGGCAATCAGCTCTAATACCAGCGCAGACAAGAAGGTAATGCGCAGTACGCTAAGCGTCTTGTCACGGTAATCTTCGTTCACGCGGCGGAGTTCAGCTGCCCGGTCACGACTGCGCCCCAACATTTTCAGTGTCGCAATCCCCTGCAGCGTATCGAGAAAATAACTGCCCAAACGGGTGAGCGCCAGCCACTGGCGCTGGGTGATACCTTCCGCCGCCTTGCCAATCAACACCATGAAAAGTGGGATTAAAGGAGCAGTGAGAACGAAGACGATACCGGTCAGCAAGTCCAATGGGAAAATCACCACCAAAATCGTCAAGGGCAGCATTCCTGCGATGAACACTTGCGGCAGGTACTGCGAATAATAAGAGTCCAGCGCGTCCACGCCTTGTAGAGCCGTGAGGGTTAGTTCAGCGGTTTTTTCGTTTTTCAGAAATTCCGGTCCAAGGCGATTGATCTTGCTCAACAATTCTTGTCGCAATCGTTCCTTGATCTGTGCTGCCATTTTTGCGGCCAGCAGCTCAGCAGCAATTGTAAAGAACACACGCAGAATCACAATGGCAAAAATCACGCGCAGCAACCCGCTAACGGCTGCCAGAGTCAAATTCTCTATGAAAACCCCCGCAACAACTCTGCTCAACTGGTAAGATTGCAGAATCGCTAGCCCGCCGACAAGAAAAGAAGCAAGAACTGCCAACAGAAACAGCAACCCGAGAGCACGCGCTTGCTGGAAAAGGCGGGGATGAAAATTCATTTAGATTTCTTGGGTTTATTCGAAATTCAATAAGCGTACAACATCACCCAGCGCAGCCGCGAACACTTCATTCATAATTTCATCGCTGGCTTTGTAAGCCCCGCCGTACACTCCATCGCCGAGGGCTGCCCGCACTTTGGTTGATGAAAGGATTTGCTCAGGTTTGAAAGCCGGTTTCATACCCTCAGGCATACCGCTGGTGCGCAGAAAGGGAAAAGCTTCCATCCACGAGGCGTGATAGGTCTCGAGCCCATGAGCTGCAGCAACAACAGCAACGGAAGGCGCCTTCCACCAGTCATACCAGGTGAGCTGTACACGCGGCAGCTCGTTCACCAAGTCGCCTAACGCAACCTTTGCCGGGTCATTGCCGCCATGACCATTCACGATCAACATGCGGTTGAAACCTTGATGATGCAGCGATTTGATCATATCTTCAAGTGCACTGATCAACGTTTGCACCCGAAAACTGATCGTGCCCGGATAATCCATAAAATACGAAGAACAGCCAAAGTTCAAAGGCGGTGCCACCAGCACCCCGCTTTGTTCAGCAGCCGCCATCGCCAATGTGAGCGGAATTTTTATATCAGTTTCAAGACAGATGTAACCATGCTGTTCAGTCGCACCAGTCACTAACATGATACGGTCATCTTTTTTCAGATATTTCTCAACTTCCATCCAAGTCATCTCACCAAGGTACATAATTTCATCTCCTGATCCTCATTGTTTTCTCTGTTTTCATTATAGCGGAACAAGATACCGCATGCAAAATTGCTGCGAGGTTTCATGGATAAGGGTTTTGAGTGCGTAAACCAATTCTCTTATGAAATGCCCCCTATACAACTGAAGAAGATTACATGAAAATTCCCGAAACAATCAAGACCGCAGTAAATGATGCAAAACTCGGAGTCTTGAATCAAACTCCGAGTTAAAGTGTTCATTAAGGCTTCGCCAGATTCAGCCAGCTTGAGCGGCTTGAACGGGATTAGAGAACAATATTCACCAGCCGACCTTTGACGTAAATCACCTGCCGTGGCTCACGCCCATCAAGTAACTTCTGAACGGCTTCGCTGGTCAGTGCAAGCTTGTGAGCCTCTTCTTCAGATATATCCACAGAGGCAGTGACGCGGTCGCGCAGCTTTCCGTTGACCTGGATTACGAGCGTGATTTCTTCCACCGCGGCGGCATTCTCGTCCACCTTGGGCCATTGGCTGGTGTGCACCGAATACGGTTTGCCAAGTCGCTGCCAGAGTTCTTCAGCAATATGTGGAACAACAGGTGCCATCATCTGGATGTATACCTCTACGGCTTCTCTCCAGGCTGGGCTGGTGCAAACCTGGGCTTTCAGGCGCATCATTTCATTCAACAGTTCCATCAAGCCTGATACGATGGTATTGAATTCATACTGCTCAAAATCTCTGGTCACGGCCTTAAGCGTCTGGTGTAGTTTTCGCCGCAGCAGCTTTACATGTTCTTCTGATGTTTTCTTCTGGCAGCCAGGTTCTAGCAAGGTCGACCAAACCCGCCGCAGCCAACGCGCCACGCCATCAATACCGCCGCTGCTCCACGGACCGCCCATATCCCAGCGGGAAAAGAACATCAGGTAGGCGCGAATCGTATCTGCGCCATATGCTTTTACCAAGGCATCTGGAGCAACCACGTTGCCGCGGCTTTTAGACATTTTCTCAGAATCCTCTCCCAGCACAATACCCTGGTTGCGCAGCTGCAGCATCGGCTCATTGCCTTCAACAATGCCCATATCACGCAGCGCTTTGTGGAAGAACCTGGTGTAGATTAAATGCATGTTGGCATGCTCTATACCACCAGTATAAGAATCGACCGGCATCCAATATTGATACTCTTTGGGGTCAAAGGCTCCCTGGGCATAATCAGGGCTAAGGTAACGCAGGTGGTACCACGACGAGCAAATGAAAGTATCCAACGTGTCAGTCTCGCGCTCGGCAGGTTCGCCGCACTGCGGACAGGTGGTAAACCGCCAGGTGGGATGAAGCTTCAACGGACTCTCACCGGTAGGCTTCCATTCCACATCTTCAGGCAGCACAACTGGAAGCTGATCTTCAGGAACGGCGACCGGACCGCAAACCGGACAATGGATGATTGGAATCGGTGAACCCCAATAGCGTTGGCGTGAAACCAACCAATCACGCAGGCGGTAATTGCGCGCAGCCTTCCCGGCTCCTATCTGCTCCACATACTCAACCGCTTTTTTGAACGATAATTCCGCCGGGGTTCCGCTAAGGGCGCCGGAGTTTACCATCGTTCCAAACGCAGGAAGAGGTCCCGTCAATTCTTCACCTTTCACTGCCGGCAGCCCAGTTGGCTGAATAACCACTCGGACAGGCAGATTGAACTTGTGGGCGAAAGCGAAGTCACGTTCATCGTGTGCGGGTACTGCCATAATTGCACCAGTACCGTAAGACATCAACACATAATCTGCCACCCAAACAGGAATTTTCTCTTGATTCACCGGGTTAATCGCATAACCACCGGTAAAGATGCCTGTTTTTTCTTTGTTTGAAGCTTCACGCTGAATGTCCGTTTGGCGCGAAGCATCCAAAACATATTGGTCAACCTCTGCCCGCTGCTCAGGGCTGGTCAGTTTGGCCACCAATGGATGCTCTGGCGAGAGAACCATGAAAGTAACCCCCCATAGAGTGTCTGGCCGGGTGGTGAATACTTCTAACTCATCGCCGGCCTCTGTAGTAAATTTGACGAGTGCCCCATCAGACCGGCCAATCCAGTTGGTTTGCAGGGTGCGCACCCTCTCAGGCCAATCGATTCCATCATAGTTCAGCAGCTCATCCGCATAGCGCGTCGTGCGGAAAAACCATTGTTCAAGGTCTTTCTTGATCACCGGTGTACCGCAGCGTTCGCAATGACGGTCGTCTCCCCACACTTGCTCGCGAGCAAGTGTGGTATTGCAGTTTGGGCACCAATCCACCGGCGACAGCTTGTGGTAAGCCAGATTATTTTTAAAGAATTGAAGGAAAAACCATTGGCTCCAGCGATAATACTTTTCATCAGAAGAAACCATTTCACGCCGCCAATCAAACATCGCTCCCATTGTGCGGAATTGTTCGCGCATTTTTTGAATGTTGGCATTGGTCCATTTCTTAGGGTGAATGTTGTGTTTGATGGCAGCGTTTTCCGCTGGCAAACCAAACGCATCAAAGCCCATTGGGAACATCACATTGTAGCCATACATGCGTTTAAACCGCGCGTGGGCATCTGGAGGTGTCATGGCGTACCAATGACCGATGTGCAAATCGCCCGAAGGATAAGGCAGCATCGTGAGGGCATAATACTTGGGTTTCGACTGATCAATATCGGAGTGATAAAGGCCGTCGTCCTCCCATTTTTTCTGCCATTTAGATTCAATCTGGCTTGGGATGTATTCCGAACTCTGATGTTCCATTTTCAGACTCCTTGTACCTTAAACAATAAATTCCTTCTCCCGTACAGGGACGAAGGAATCCTCCGCGGTACCACCCTGCTTGCCTGCAACCAACGCAGACCGCTCAACGCGCTAACGGGCTTACCCGTTGCCGGCTATCTTCTCACCGACAAAGCTATCCACTCAGGATTCAGGCGAGTTCGGCCTAAATGCTCCGCGACACCTGCCGGGCTCTCACCTCGCTTCTCCCGACTCGCTGACGGATGACCTACTACTCCTGCATTCGCTTCTGTGGACCCAGGGGGATTCGAACCCCCGGCCTTCTCAATGCCATTGAGACGCGCTCCCAGCTGCGCTATGGGCCCAGTTTGTGTTGCTTGTCTTTCGAGCCTGGTGCTCTAGTGGACCTGGGGGGATTCGAACCCCCGGCCTCTTCAGTGCGATTGAAGCGCGCTCCCAGCTGCGCTACAGGCCCGTTCACAAAGACAGTCAGATTTTAACCGACACGTGGCAGTGTGTCAAGAAAAAGATTCTTCAGAATTCTATGTGATGTATGTTGATCTTCACCCATTTAACAAATCCAACCTATCTTTCTGTATTACTCGATGACAGTAATAGTGTGGATTATCTCAAGAGCCAAATCAATGTTGCCGTCAGCGTTGATTTCCAGATATTCTTCGCCGGCAACCAGGAAAGCGCTCAGAGATTTGCTATTTTCTGCAGTTTCGACGGTGTAAATCTGCACTTTTCTGCCATCAGCCAGCAAAAGGTTCTCTTCGTCAATTACTTGAAATCCTGAGGCTTCCCATGCCAATTTACGCTGTGCGACGTAGGCATCCAAATCACCCTTGGGGTCCCATTGATGGTACAACAAGGAAAGCCGCGTTCCCCCTTCAGCAAGCTGATTTAAAGTGGTGCCGGGTGAGAGCATTGCAGCTTGTGCGCCGCGGTCGCCTTCCTCCTGGCGCGAGATGATCACCCAATCAGATGGATACAATAAACGAATGCCGGCTGCATTATCCTGGAAGACCAGCGCTTCAAAGCTCAACTCCGGCACGGCGGATTCTTCAGCATTTGGCGCGATGTCCGTTCCACCTTCAAGAGCCGCAGAACAGGCAGAAATAAGAATTAAAAGCGTTAACATCAGCGCAAAAAAAACAAATCTAGTAAGCTTCATCGTCATCACCTCCGCTTGCAGACTGCCTCCACAATTCATGTTCAGCCGTTTGCTGGTTCGATTTTAACCCCTTTTTATCTTATATTTATTAAATGAAAAAATTACAGCTTCCTGAAAAGTGCTTTGCTCCACAACGCCTTCAGGCTATAATCCATTTGGAGGGCTTATTATGAGCGAGACGAGGTTAGAACGGCTGTTGAGTTTGATGCGCGAGCAGAGGCTTGATGCGGTTGTAATAAACCCAGGCTCTTCTCTCACTTACCTTACCGGGCTGCATTTCCATCTGATGGAGCGCCCGACCCTCCTCATCATCACGAGAGACCACCAGCCCACGTTGGTTCTGCCTGAGCTTGAGCGGGGAAAAGTGGCTGCAGCGCACATCTCAATTGCGCCAGTTACTTACAATGACGACCCCGCCAGTTGGCCGGAAGTTTTTGCTCAAGCCTTGGGGTCACTCGCATTAAAACATGCCCGCATCGGGGTTGAGCCCACTCGCCTGCGCTTCCTTGAAGCCTCATTTTTACAGAACGCCGAGCCCAGTATTACGCTGGTTTCTGCGGAAAAAGTGTTTGACGAAATACGTCTTTACAAAGACGCCGAAGAAATCAACGAAATTCGCCGCGCGGTGGATATCGCGCAGCGCTCGCTGCTGCAAGTGCTGCCGATGGTTAAACCTGGAAGAACTGAAAAAGAAATCGCCGCCGAACTTGCCATCCAACTGGTGCGCAATGGCTCCGATCCTGAACTTCCTTTTTATCCAATTGTTGCCGCAGGTCCAAACAGCGCCAACCCTCACGCCGTGCCCTCCGAGCGTGCATTATGCCAGGGCGATCTGCTGGTTATTGATTGGGGCGCCCGTTTCAATGGGTATTGTTCCGACCTGACACGCACCTACGCCATCGGCAAACTTGAGGCTGATCTGGAAAATATCCATAAAATAGCACAACAAGCCAACAATGCCGGCAGGGCCGCTGGAGCACCGGCAGTTGCTGCTGGCGAGGTAGACCGCGCCGCCCGCGATGTGATCCAAAGCGCAGGGTTTGGGGATTACTTTACCCACCGAACCGGTCATGGCTTTGGCCTTGAAGACCACGAACCTCCTTATATTTTTAAGGGGAACCACCAAAGGTTGGAAGCTGGCATGACTTATACGGTTGAACCAGGGATCTACATCCCCGGAAAGGGTGGAGTGAGAATCGAAGACAACATGCTGATCACTCACAACGGCTGCGAAACCTTAAGTGACCTGCCGCGCAACCTGGTTTTTCTCTAATTTCGGAAGAGGAGCTGGTGATGACTGGAAATTTAATTATGGCTTCTGCCGAACCCTTTTTTATCCCGCGGGGTCATACCGGGTGCCTGCTGATTCACGGCTTCACTGGAACACCCAAAGAAATGCGCATGTTAGGCGATTCACTGGCTGAGGCAGATTATACCGTCCTCGCACCCCGCCTTTTTGGGCATGCCACCTCGCCTGAAGATTTGATGCGGTCTCGTTACACAGATTGGATTGGTACAGTCGAAGATGGTTTGAACCTGTTGAAAGGCTGCACCGAGCAGCAGGTTGTCATGGGGCTTTCCATGGGCGGCGTTTTAGCTCTGATCGCCGCTGCCCGCTATAATTTTGCTGCTGCTGTTGCATTCTCCACGCCCACTTCTTTACCACAAGACCCTCGTTCGGCGTTTTTGCCGTTGATTGCGGGGTTGAACCTGCGCATCGAAAAAGGGACTCCAGACTGGCGCAACCCCGATGCCGCAAAAGACCATCAAGATTATCCGTACTATCCCAGTCGCTCAATCCTCGAGCTGAGTAAACTGATCGCGCTGATGCATGACGAACTGGATAAGATTTCCATCCCCGTGCTGTTGGTACAATCCAAAGCCGATACATTTATCCCAACTGAAAGCCTCGACACAATCTATCGTGAAATCCAGAGTGCGAAAAAGGAGAAATTCTGGGTTCAAGATAGCGGGCATGTGATCATCCGTGAACCTGAACGGGAGCTTATTTTTACTCAGGTAAAAACCTTTTTAACCAGGCATTTGACAAATAAATGAACCGCAACCTCCTGCTCGTCTCCATTTCTCTCTTTGCATGGGGATTGGGAGAAGGTTTGTTCATCTACTTTCAACCCCTTTACCTACAGGAATGGGGCGCTGACCCGTTGATGATTGGTGCTATCTTCGGCGCAATGGGGATTGCAATGGCGCTGTTTCAAACGCCAGCCGGTATGCTTTCTGACCGGGTCGGCCCGCATTCGATTATGCTGGCATCGTGGCTTCTCGGAACCATGGCAGCCTGGATAATGGCTTTGGCAAAAAGCCTGCCGATGTTCGTAGGCGGATTGATTCTGTTCGGGTTGGTGAGCTTTGTGCTGGCGCCGATGAGCAGCTACATCACCAGCACACGCGGCAATTGGAGTGTCGGCAGAGCGCTCACTTTTTCGGCCGGTTTTTACAACCTTGGCACCGTCATCGGTCCTATTTGCGGCGGTTTAATCGCAGACCGGCTCGGCTTGCGCTCGGTTTACCTGATCGCAGCCATAATCTTCATCATCTCGACGATCATCGTCCTCTTCACCACAAAAACCGCTGAAAAGCACCCTGAAGATGAGCCCGCCGCTAACAACACTGGATTTTTGAAAAATACACGTTTTCTCGTTTTCATCGGCGTTTCTCTGATCACATTTTTCGCATTGTATCTGCCACAACCCTTAACGCCTATTTTTCTGCAGAACCAGCAAGGCTTTTCGCGCACCATGATCGGCATCTTTGGCGCCATCGGCAGCTTGGGGAATGCGGTATCGACGCTCGCGCTCGGCAGTGTTGCCCCTGCATTGGGGTTTCTCATCGGGCAAGCCTGGGTGTTGTTGTTTTCCATCATATTTTTACTTGCCAAACAACCCGTCTGGTTCGGAATCGGATATTTTTTCATCGGCGGCTACCGCTTGAGCCGTTCAATGGTTTTGGCAATTGCGCGCACAATGGTAAACCCGCGCCAGACAGGGCTGGCATACGGTATGGTGGAAACTGCCAACGCCATAGCGGTCGTCCTCGCACCTCTGTTGGCAGGCGTGTTTTATAATGACAATCCGATATCAATGTACATCGTCGCGATCTTGCTGATCTCGGCAACCATCATTATTAATTTACTTGGAATTATTACCCAAAGACGGAAGAAGGTTAGCGTTTATGAAACTTGATGTCTTATGTTTAGGCCCGCTGCGCAACAACGTCATCATCCTTTCGGATGATGTAACCGGTAAAGCATTGGTGTTTGACCCCTCTTTTGATTCAGAAGAGGTGCTTGAGATCGTGAAATCTCGCAATCTCACGGTGGAATCGTTGCTCTTTACACATGGCCACTTTGATCATTTCGCCGGACTCGCCCACCTGATTGCCAACCTCTCCCCGCGGCCTAAGGTAGGGCTGCACAAGGCTGAGCTACCGTTATGGCAGGCAGCCGGCGGGGCCGCTCATTGGCAGGTGGATATCCAAACGCCGGAGGATCCGGATTTCTGGCTGGAGGAAGGCGTGGATCTAAACTTTGGCGCTGAGAAGATTCAAGTCAGGCATACGCCAGGTCACTCACTGGGCTCGGTTATCTTCTACCTGCCATGGATGAACACAGCAGTGGTAGGAGATCTCATTTTTAAGCTTGGGGTCGGACGCACCGACCTGCCGGGCGGTGATTTCTCGATGCTGCAGAACAGTATTCTGACCAAAGTGTTCACCCTCCCGCCAGCAACCGTGCTCATCTCCGGACACGGCCCTTCAACCACCGTTGCCGATGAGATGGAGATGAACCCTTATGTCAACCTCGCGGGATAAACCTTCTCAGCGCAAACTGCTGCTGGGCTGTTATACTTAAGTCAATAATGGTACGGTTTGTAAAGCCTGCTTTTATCGCACTCGTTTTCATTACGCTGTTGGCGCTTATCGGTTGTCAACACCAGGCAGCGGTGCTACCCTCGCTGCTGCCCATTTCCCCTACGCTCACCCCTTTCCAACCGCTGCTTCCCGCAGCCACAGCCCCGCCCGCACCCACTGAGGTTGATCTGCCTGCCAATACCGCTGAGCCTATTGCGGCTGAGGGTGAAGAGAGCCTGACCGCCGAAGCCGATGAGCCTCTTGAGGTTAACTCCGATGCCGCCCAGGCAGAAGTGGTTGCGGCTGGCGAGGTTACCGTGCCCGTGCTTTTGTACCATCATGTTTCTGATACGATCGACACGCAGTATTCGGTCAGCACAGCGGCATTAAATGAGCAAATGGCGTGGCTCTACAACAATGGGTACACTACCCTCACTGTTTCTGACCTGGCGCATCTGATTCGTGAAGGCGGTGCGGTTCCACAACGACCAATTGTGATTACTTTCGATGATGGCTATTATGATGTTTACGAAAACGCCTATCCGATCTTAGAGCAATACGGATATTTTGCCACTTTCTTCATCATTGGAGAGACCGTGGACGCGCGCGGCAACCTCAGCGCCCAGCAGTTGAAAGAAATGATGGCAGATGGCTGGGAAATTGGCTCTCACAGCATGCACCACATAGATCTGAATGAAGGCTATAACTGGCATGAAGAAATCGTAAGCTCAAAATCACTGCTGGAGAACAAACTGGGGGTGGAGATTGAAACCTTCGCCTACCCCTATGGCTTGGCTGATTCAGGTGTGATTGATTACACCATCAACGCCGGGTACACCTCCGCGGTAGGATTGGGTTCTGAGGTCACACATTACTCCTCCACTTTGTATTATCTAAGCCGCAAGGAAGTGAAGAGCTGGTATGGGCTCGATTTCTTTGCAGACTTCCTCCCTTGGTCGAACTGATTGGTTATAGTCTTACAGTTGATAATGCATAAAAACCAATATTCGTGAAACACTCGCCATCATAAGGCGATAAATTTCTCCAAATTACGAAAATCATCGTGTATAATTAGCACAATTAATGATGCAATTGCAATTTAAATAAAGTTGCCTTGCAGTTTTGTAACCTGATGGCAAACAGCATTGTAATGGGATGGGTTTACGACGCGGATAACTTGTGCATCAGAACTATGAGGGCTGATTTTTAACTTACACGCTGATTACGCACATGGACGTGCGATGAATCTGAAAATTGAATATGTCAACAAAATTGACACACCTGCGACTCAATGTCTTTGGGATTTTACCTGGACATGAGGTTTTTGCGTTATTTGGCATCAATGGTCAGGTCGCTGAACCCTTGAAGGATGGCTGTGCTCAAACAATAAAACCAGAAACCAGAGCGCCAAAATTAGAAAGCCATCTTGCAATTAATTAAGTCATTGTTATCCAAGAGGAGAATTTCACAATGAAAAAAACTACCGGCAAAGTTGTAATCAGCAGCCTGATGGTGTTTGTCTTTTTAATCAGCGCCTTGGTGCCGATGAGTGTTGCGCTTTCTCAAGACGGCGGGGTTGATCCCACCGCACTCCCCACTGAAGAACTGCAGCCCACACCTGTGAGCACAGATGAAGGTGAAAACATCGAACCAACTCTCCCGCCATCTGACCCGCAAATGGACCCAACGCCAGAGCCAACCTCTGAACCAGCGCTTCCGACTGAGGTTCCCAGCCCCACAGCGCCGCCTGATGCCCCGATTGTGCCGGTTGCCGAGTACGAGCCAGAGGATGTTTCTCATCTCATCAACATCAGCGCCACCGTCTCTCAAGACCTTGATGGTGATTACATCTGGGACGAAGTGGCTGATGGAGGCATTATCGACGGTACCGCACCCATCCAAGCGGCTTTCTCCTTTGCCATTCCGGTAAGCGGAGATGGATTTGCTGATGACTACGCCGTCCAACAAGGCGATTACGCCACAGTCCTCCTCAGCAACGCTTTTTCCGTCTACGACGACCTGTATATTCCGCAATACTATGGTGAAACCTACGTCGGTTCGGTTAACATCAGCAGCGATGGCGTCAATACTTATGCCAATATCCTGTTTGATGGGGATGAAGTTATCTTTAATAGCCCGAGCGTTACCGGTGTTTCCGCCTGGTTTTATGCGGATATGTTCTACAACGGTCATGCGGGCAGCGACCCCTGGGGAACTGAGTTGAGAACACTGCTCGACAATAGCTACTATGTGGTGGTCGATTCTGATGAAACCGAATACCGCATCACCGACCTCGCCGCTGAAGCCACACTCGATGGCAACACAAATCGCACCGTGTTGGTTGAAGCCTTCCAAAGCGCCACAATCGCCGGCAACCTGATTACCAGGTATGTCTCATTGGAAAACTATACTTTTGTCTATGACCTTGAACCCTTCGGCGCCTTTATTGAGGGTTCATTCCTGTTGGAAGGCTTGAGCCCCGAGCCCTCTGCGGCGCTCGAAGATTACAATCTTACCTACTCATTCCCTGCCGGAGCAGTCAGCCCCGCGACGATCTCCTTCAATACAGAAGGCTTCGACGGAGCCGGCTTATCAGATATGATGCTTCCTTCTGATATGTCTATTATGCCGTTTGCCATCGGGGATGGCGCTGATGTCACAGCTGTGTTGCAAGGCGCTGGGTTTAGTGCGCTTGTTATGCAAGACCTGGATAATAACAGCACATGGGAGCCTGTGGCAGATGGGGGCACAATTGACGGTACAAAACCCGTTCGCATCGACCTCAACTTCAACATCCCTGTAGAAGGTGACGATCCTTTACCAGCAGAAGTTGTTAAGAAATGGGACTATGCCTTATTCCCGATAAGTACATCTTTTTCCGTTCACGATGCTGCGAACATTCCACTTTTATTTGATGGTATCCCAGTTGGAACAGTTTCATTTGTCACCGATGGCTCAGGCATGACATTTGCCCGGGTTGATTTTGACGGCGAAGATATTATCTTCGAACCATCAGGTGGACAGGCAATTTTTGGTGTGAGTGCCGGGTTCACCGCCTTCCTTGAATATGACGGCCACGAAGGAGGAGATCCCTGGGGCACCCAAGATGTTGAATTGCTCGAGCGAGAGTTCGAGGTGAAAATTGGTACTGACGAGACGACGTACAGCCTCATTAAAACCGCCACAGAACTGACTTCGGACAGAAAGATTCGTTGGAGTGTTGAGATTGATGGCACCCAAACCGTAACAGTTGCCGGGGTTACTCATACCAGACATGTCAGCCTTGAAGGCTATGATTTTGTCGATGACCTGACGGCGGTCGGTGCATACGTCACTGACAGCTTCCAGGTTGGCGGCACTGCACCTACTCCAACAGCCACGCTCACTGGTAATGTCCTCAATTACACTTTCCCCGCAGCCACCACCGGTCCCGTGACCGTTACATTTGAAACGGAAATCCCGGATGACAAGTACTTCGCCAGTGGACCTCAACCGATCACCAATAAAGGCGAACTGTATGATGACACTGAATTAATCACGAGTGGTGAAGTAACGCATCCCTTCACCCCTCCTACCTGGATCACCAAGACAGGTGAGGCTGGCAACGAGGGTGTCGGCGGAGTTTACGACCCCACCAACCGCACCATCACTTGGACAATTGACTTTAACCACGCAGCGACTGCGCTGAATGATGTGCAAATCAGAGACACATTGGCTGCCGGACTAGGCTTTGTTTCTGCTGAATGGTTTACCGACAACAGCGGAACCTGGGTTTCTTCCGGAACATGGGCAAGTGAGCCAACAGATGGTTTATACGATATCGGTGATATCACTCAAAAAGGACGTTTGGTGATTGTCTCACGCGTATTGAATACCGACCCGACAATGGATATCACCACCTATTACAACACTGCTTCCATTATCTCCACTGACTTCCCCCCTGGCACTGGCGGCCCCGGTGAAATTGGAATTGCTGAGGGAGGAACAGGAGTTGGCGTTCCCATTGGCTTCACGGCTCTTACCAAGAGCGGAACACGCCTGACACCGAATATTGACCGAAAAATCTTATGGACGGTAAGTTTCGACCCGCGCGGTCAGACGATTGACAATCTCAAGATCTACGACCTCATCGTATATGGTAATTCCTTTAGCTGCGGCAGCGTCACTGGTATTCCAACTGGGGTCACCTGTGCCAACCTCACCCCCCGATATGGGCAGCAATATGTGGCGGGTACCTTCGCACCTGTCACTGGCGTAACAGCTGGATCAGTAACAGTCCTGCCAATCTCACAGGCAGGTACTCAAATAGCTGACCTGCTGGAAGTAACCCTTCCGAACAGCGGTATCAGTTCCTTCACCTTCCAAACCCAGGTGCTTGACCCCGCGATTTTCGCGGCGAACGGTTCCGCCAACGCCCGCAATACCGCAACCCTGATTCAATTCAACAGCGCGGGTGTCGGTACAACCATCACCTCCGCAAGCGCGGCTGTTCCTTTCGAGAGCAGCATTTTGGCGAAGAGACTGCTTCACCGCGATGAAGTTCCAAAGGCATACACTGCCATCAACCCCAACAATACCACCTCTAACGCCGCCGAAGGATTCAACTACCTTGAGAAAGCAGCAATCTTCCAACTGCGGGTCAATGCAGATGGCTTGGATTGGGCAAGCATACTCAACGGTCAAGGTGTACCTTTGGGCGATGTAACCGTTACAGATACCCTGCCAGCGGGTTGGGAGTTTATGACCTTCTCCAATGGCGCTCAATACCTCATCTACCCGGCTGGCGGAACCACACCGGTATCCGTTACCGGGCTTTCAGCCTCGTTTAGCGGCCAAACTGCAACGTTTACATTTAACGATTTGGATCAAGCTTATTACATCCTGATCAAAGCCAGACCCAATGACGCCACCCTTACAGACTACTTGCTAAGTAGTACACAACCCTTCACCAGAACAAACAACGTTAACTTGCGCGTTCCGAGTTGGGATGGAGTCAATGCATCGCGGAACGTGAGTGTCAATACACGTGCCTTAATCAAGAGCGCAATTGAAACAGCGGATGGCGCGATTCAATGGAACATCCTTTACAACCCTTACGACCTGGTGATTGGCAACCGGCTTGAGGATAAGCTGCCCGATGGTATTGACTTGCGCATCGATTCAACCGGCAGTTTGATATTGACAGGAAATATCATTGCTACTGAACTTGCAATCAATGCTGATGGCACCTTCACGGATGTCGGCGCTGTAACACTCGTACAGGGTGAACCACCCGCTGGGAATATCTCGTACGATAACAGCACCCGAACGCTGACTTTTCACGTGCCAAATCCAAATAAAGCCTATCGCCTTTCCTACATCACCGATGTGACTGGAATTGTGCAGGGCACTGTTTCAAACAGTGTCAAACTCATCAGAGAAGATGGTGGTGAAGTAGGCGACAGCACCTCATTTAGCGTAATGGATCGCCATGGTCAAGCGACAATGGGCCGCAACGGTTGGATTCAAATCCTGAAACGCAATGCTCAAGGCGCCAACCTTGCCGGCGCAACCTTCACCCTGTTTGCTGCGGATAGCGACACGATCCTTCGACAGGGCACAAGCAACGCGAGCGGTCTCATCCGCATCATGGGTATTCCGGTTGGCGTTTACCGCTTGATTGAAACCACCCCGCCAAGTGGATTCTTGCCGGATGATACGGTACATATTGTCAGAGTCGAAACCCTCGAGGATGGTTCAATCCGCACCTCGATCGACGATAGAACCGGAGAGAACACGCATCAGATCACTCTGGCAAACTATCGCGCAGAAGATGCGGTAGGAAGACTGCGAGTTGTAAAAACAGTCGCCGGAACCAATGCAGAAACCGACAAGTTATTCACTTTCACACTTACCCTCAGCGAAACAAGCGGTGAATACACTTATGTGGGCACTGGCGGTGCGCCGGGAGGTACCATCAGCGGCGGCACAGCAACTTTCTCGCTCTCACACGGACAAGGTATTACCGTGGTCGGGCTGCCGGCTGGCACCACCTACACCGTAACTGAAAATTCGTATGCCAGTGATGGATACCAGACTGTCAGCAGCGGCGCAACCGGCACAATTGTTGCCGAGCAAACCCAACTGGCGGACTTTACCAACACCAGAAATCTCCCCGGAGAACTGACCATCAACAAGCGGGTAGAAGGAGCGGTGATTGACCCAAGCAAGACCTTCATTTTCACAGTAACGTTCAGCACGCCTGTCACTCCGCCAGTGGGTGGGTATCCTTACATCGGCAGCGGTGGTGTGGCTGATGGCTTTATCAGCAGCGGCGGCACCATTGCCCTCGCACACGGTCAGGGCATCACCATTCAAGCCTTACCAGAAGGCACCACCTACACGGTTGTTGAAAATGATTACTCTGGCGATGGCTATGTGACCCAAAGCGCTGGGGCTACTGGAACCATCGGTACACAAACCGGCTCGACGGCTGCATTTACCAACTCTGCTCCGGGTCAAATGACCATCAGCAAGCGGGTTGAGGGTGCAGGCTTTGACCCCGCCAGAACCTTTGTGTTTACAGTAACGTTTACCTCACCGGTCGCAGCCCCTGCGGGTGGCTACCCATACACCGGCAACGGTGTTCCGAATGGCACTATCAGCAGCGGCGGCACGATTGCTCTCGCCCATAACCAGAGCATCACCATCACCAACCTGCCGGTTGGCACCCAATTTGTCGTCGTTGAAAACGACTATTCCGGGGATGGGTACGTTACCCAAAGCACGGGAGCCCAGGGTACCATCAGCAATGAAACCTCGGTTGTCTTCAGCGCAGCATTTACCAATTCCTTCCCCGGCCGGCTCACAATCAGCAAGCGGGTTGAGGGCGGAACCATCGAAGCCAATAAGCAGTTTGAGTTTACAGTCACCTTTAATTCGCCGGTTCCCCAACCCTTGGCTGGATATCCCTTTACCGGTAACGGTGTTCCTGACGGTGTAATTCGCAGCGGCGAAACAATCCGACTCGCACACAACCAAAGCATCACCATCACCGGGCTGGCGGTTGGCACGCAATATCAGGTTTCAGAAAGGAATTACAGCAGCGATGGCTATGTCACCGAAAGCTCCGGTGCATCCGGAACGATCGATAATCAAACCATCGCCGGACACACGGCCGCCTTTACCAACATCACCTCCGGCTCGCTCTCCATTCGCAAAACCGTACAAGGCAATGATGCGAATCGATCTGATCGTTTCGAGTTCGTGGTGTCCTTCCCTGATCTGCCTTCCACCATCTCGTTTAACTACACCGGAAATGGCGTCGCCAATGGCTCTATCATGAACCACAGTTCGATCTGGCTTTCACATGGGCAAAGTATCACAATTCAAAACATCCCTGCTCGAAGCCGCTATCAGGTGGTTGAGCGAGGCTTCTCTGGCTACACGAGCACGAGCGTAGGCTCAACGGGCACCATTGTAGCCGGCAGCGGTGTAACCGCTGACTTTGTCAACACCAAAGGAAAAGTGGATTACAACCCCAACACTGGCGATACTGACACTTCAACACGGGCGCTCTTCGCGATGGTTTACTTCGCCTTGCTGCTTGCCACACTGCTCGGCTTGGACATTTACTTTGTTCAACGCAACCGGCAGCGCAGTCGCTAACCAACCATAAAGGCTAAACACCGACCAGCGGCGTCTTCATCTCCGCCGCTGGTCGGACTAATTAAAATGACAAACAATCAACCCCACACCCAAAAAAGAAAACCTGCCTACCGCGCTCAAGCCATCATCCGCGGGCTGATGCTGCTCTGTCTCATCGGCATGCTTGCCGCAGGCGTTATCCTGATTCGTAACAACAAAGAATACTCACAGGGCAACGCCGCCTATGACCAGGTTCGTTCAGCCTATAAAAGCACCAGCGAAGATGGTGAAATTTTTGAAGAAGGCGACCCCTACGCCGCGTTGCCCAATCTTCCGCCCATCATTCCCGGCAGCATCATGGACTTCAGCCCGCTCATCGAGATCAATGCGGATACTGTCGGCTGGTTAACTGCTGAGGATACCGCGATTGACTATCCTCTGGTGCAGGCAAGCGATAATGTCTATTACCTGACCCACTTGTTCAACAAAGATACCAACAAGCTCGGCTCTCTTTTCATGGATTACCGTAATCAACGCGATTTTACTGACCGTACAACGATAATCTATGGTCACAATATGCTTGATAACTCAATGTTTGCCTCACTAACAGATTATGAGCAACAGGAATATTTTGAAAACCATCCAGTGATGCGGCTCTATACGCCGCAAGGAGATTACTCGGTCAAATTGTTTGCGGGCTTTGTCGAAAGCGGCAACTCCGAATTTATACGCCTTACTTTCGAAGACGATGCTGATTTTCTCGCTTACATCAAGCAACTAAAATCCAAATCAACCTTTGATAGCATCGTAGAGGTACAAGCACAGGATCGTATCATCGCACTTTCAACCTGCTCTTACAACTTCAATAATGCGCGTTATGTATTGTTCGGCAAACTTGTGCCAATAATCAGGCGGCAGTCCAATTAATAATTTTCATTCTTGAATTATCAATAAAAAACGCCGGCAGTGAAAATGTTACACCCGGCGTTTGTCTTATAATTGATTGTTTTACATCAATTTCCGAACCTGGAATGAAAGCTCTGTGATCTCAGTTTGCCTTACTTGGCAAACTCGACAGCCCTCGTTTCGCGAATAACCGTGACTTTAATCTGCCCTGGATATTGCATGGTCTCTTCCACCTTTTTGGCAATATCGCGTGCCAGTCTGGTAGAGGCCAGATCATCGACCTCTTCAGGTTGAACGATGATACGCACTTCACGACCGGCCTGAATCGCGTAACTCTGCTGTACGCCTTTGAAGGAGTTGGCAATTTCTTCCAGCGCGCGCAGGCGTTTAATGTACTGCTCCAGGTCTTCGCGCCTTGCCCCCGGGCGTGCACCTGAAATCGCATCTGCCGCCTCGACAATGACCGCTTCAATAGATTCCTGTTCTACCTCATGGTGATGCGACGCCATCGCGTTGACCACCTTCGGGTTAACTCCGTACCGCCGCGCGTAATCAGCGCCAAGCTGAGCATGGGTACCCTCGGTATTGTGATCCATCGCTTTTCCCAAGTCATGCAGCAAACCGCCGGCTCGCGCTACCTCCACATTGGCGCCGAGCTCTGCAGCCAGCACAGCAGAAAGCCGGGCAACTTCGACCGCATGTGCCAACTGGTTCTGTCCATATGATGTGCGGAACTTGAGACGTCCAAGCATTTTCAGCACTTCAGGGTGGATCCCCGCAACGCCTGAATCAAACGCGGCTTCTTCTCCGGCTTCTACAATGGCTTTGTCCACTTCTTTGGTTTCTTCTGAAAGAATCTTTTCGATGTGAGCAGGGTGAATACGGCCATCAACAATTAATCGATCAAGAGAGCGGCGGGCAATCTCACGCCGAACCGGATCAAAACAAGAGATGGTCACCGCTTCTGGGGTATCATCCACAATTACATCAACGCCAGCGGCCTGTTCAAAAGCGCGGATGTTTCTGCCGTTACGCCCTACAATCCGCCCTTTCATTTCTTCATTGGGCAGCGTCACCAGCGAAGTGGAAACGCTGACCACATGCTCAGATGCCACCCGTTGAATGGCGTCTGTGATGATCTCGCGGGCGCGTTTATCCCCTTCTGTGCGCGCCTCTGATTCTATCGAGCGGATGATTCGCGCCATATCATTGCGCGCTTCTTTTTCTACTTCAGTCAACAACACCTGTTTGGCTTCGTCCACCGACATGTGAGCAATGCGCTGCAACTCTTCCAGTTGATCTGAGTAGAGTTTTTCAATCTCGTTTGAGCGTTTGTCGAGAGTGCTTTGGCGTTTATTCAAGTTCTGTTCCCTCACCTCCAAACGTTCAACCCGGTGGTCCAATTCAGCGCGGCGTTTCTGTTGCCTGTCATCTTCCCGCAAAATATCCTGACGCCTCCGCCCAGTTTCCTGTTCGGCATTCTGCATGATCTTCAACGCTTTGTCACGAGCTTCAAGTTCAATCGTCTTGGCATTTTCATTTGCAGCGGTAATCAAAGCCTCTGATTTTTCTGCTTGCGCGCGAGCATATTGCTTCTTAAAAACTCCCAACAACAAATACGCCACCAACACTGCAATTACCAGTGCAATGACAATCAACAAAATGATCATACCGATTTCAATATTTCCCATAATTACCCATCCTCAAGATTAATGTCCGTTTCTGTTCGAGTTAATTCACGCTCTGCCAATAGTTCATTTACCAGCGGTGCAATTGTGCCGTAAGAAAAACCGCGCCTCGCCAGATAGCCACTGAGCCGATTGCGATAAACCTGGTTTTCGTAGTTTTCCAGCCTTCTGGCATAAGCCACCGCCGCCCTTCTGGCCAAATCCTGTTCGTCTTCTGTCTCCTGTAAAGCTTGTTCAATGTGGTCTTCAGCAATGCCCTTGTGTAGGAGCTCATACCGTATCAAACGCAGGCTGCGCGGATGAAATTCAAGTCGATTCTCCACCCACATGCGTGCAAACTTCTCATCCTCGATCAGGTTAGATGCTTTTAATTTCGCAATCACCTGTTCCACCTGATCTGGTGAGAAATTCAATTTCGCCAACCTTTGAGAAACTTCTTGCTCACTCCTCGGTCGGTGACCAATTAAGCGCAGCGCCCGCTGAAAAGCAACTTCAACTGCATCCTCACGTTGTAAAACGACAACCCGTTCTTCGCTGAGTACATCTCCGACCTTCAACCAGGCTGCTGTCATCCGGGCAAGCCCAAATGCATATTCTCCGTCCAGGTCTATACTCACCCGCTGCGGATTGCGTTTCTGCACCTTGATAGCGGTAATCACTTTTTCCATCTTTATTTAAACTAAGAAAACCAAAATTTAAATCAGTTTTCTGGCAAAGTGGATGACACTGGATTGTTGTGACCTGCTCGGTCAGCGATAGGTAAATTTTTACATTGCTGGATGTATTAAATTCTTGGATTTCCCATAGACTGAAACGCCAGGGAAACACAATTCATTGACAGTCGCCAAACCATTGTTTGACTTTGAATAGGCGACACTTTCAAAAGTAAAGAAAGTTTTTTCCAAAATTCGATTATTTGTCAAAATCAGAACCATCCAAACTCCTGATGGAGTGTAAAAATTTCTTACCAGCCAGTATTTTCCAAAAAGCCAGCTAAGGATACGCATTATTCGGCGTATTTCTTTCTGCTTATCAGTAAGTATTATACATTATTAAATATAAAACTCAAGGATTTCTGCACAGCAATTGTCAGACAGCTGCACAGCAATTGTCAGACAGCTTGTTTTATACCGCCAAGACAAACCATGATAAAATCATTCTATGGACAATGATAAGCACAAACATCCAGTTTGGGAGCCTGAACAAGCGCATCGCCGCCAGTTAATATGGCAAATTCTTGTTCCACTGGCTGCTGTGATCATCATCGCCATTGTTTCCTCGGGTTTACTGTTCAGTAACAGTCTGCCAGAACCAACATTGCGCTCGAAACTGGTTTCAGTTTCTACCGTTATTCTGGTTCTGATCTGGTTGCTCTTAAGCCTGGTGCCGCTTGCGCTGACCATATTGGGCATTTGGTTGATGAGTAAATCTGAAAAAAACATCACCCCCTTCCTGCTCATCATCAGCGTATATTTAGACCGCATAAAATCGTTTTCTCAACAAGTTTCTGATAACGCCGCCTCTCCATTTATCAAAAGTCGTTCGGCATTCACAGGCATTAAGCAGCTTTTCAACTCGACATTCCATCACACTTCTTCAACCAAGGAGTAATTATGTCCCAGAACACTGACGGGAAAGCAATCAAATACCTTATCGGCGGAGCGGTTGGTCTCCTCACTGGACTGGCTGCCGCCTACCTGATTATTAATAACGAAGCGAAAACCGGAGAGTCACTGAAGCTCACCTCAAGCAATGGCGCAAAAATCGGCTTGGGAATCGTAACTCTGCTCAGGTTGATTTCTGATACAGGGAAAAAAAGAATCTCATAACCGTGTCGGTTGTGCACCCTCATGGTCAGACGGTTTCCAATTAAGTTTCTTGTCGCCGGACAAATCCGTAATGAGTTCATTATCGATACAAGGGGAAAATTAACTGCCAATATTACCGGCGGGTCTTTGCTTTACGCTGCTGCCAGTATCAAACAATGGGGCGGCCAGGTTGGGCTGCTGACAGTAGTAAACAACACATTTACCTCTGCCACACTTTCAGAACTTGAAAAAGCCTCTTTTGATATCCGTGGGATTAAGATCGCCGATGACAACTTCGATTTTCGCTCTTTTTTGGCGTATCCAAACGCCCAGACGTGTATTGTTGATGATCCGGTGGCTGTTTTTGCGGCCAATAATCTCCAATTCCCCAGAGAATTAATCGACTATGGATACGATCGAGAAGAACCAAGCAAACCGAGCATTGATTTGTACTCGCGCATCTTATTGGAAAATATTCCGCAAGATTACCTTAATGCTGCTGCCGCCCATATTTGTCCACTCGAAATCACTTCTCAAATCAAATTAGCAACGATGCTGCAGAATGGTGCAGTTCGCACCTTAACCATCCAGCTCCATCAATCTGCCATGAAACCAACCCATATGGACGAGATCGCCGTACTGGCGAAGGATGCCAGCGCGCTCATTGTCGATGAGATGGAATTGCGTACCCTCTTTCTCACGCGGACTGATAATCTATCAGAAATGTTGGCGCTCCTTGGTAGTTTTGGCTGCTCCTCAGTAGTGGTAAAGAATAATATAACCGGGTTTACAGTATATGATGTTTATTCAGCAGCCACTTTTTTCGTCCCTGATTATCCTGTAATGGTGACTGACCCGACTGGAGCCTTGGATGTGTTTTGTGGCGCCTTTCTTACAAAGTTTCATGAATCCAACGATCCTTTGGAAGCAGCAATCTTGGGAAGCGCAGCAGCTTCGATTAAAAAAGAAGGCAGCGGACCTTTTTCAATTTTCTCCTCACTGCCCGGGTTGGACGAAGCACGCATGGTTGATATCCGCAACCGAGTGGTCGAGCTCTAACAACTTTGATATAGTATGTTTATCCCTTAACAAATTTTAGGAGGAATGATGGACGCGTTTATTGAGTTTCAGATCCAATTCACATTATTCTTGCAAAACCTGGGCGTCTGGCTGGAGGCTCCCATGCAGGCGTTTACCTTCCTCGGCAGTGAATTATTCTTCTTGCTTGTAATGCCGGCGCTATATTGGAGTATCGATGCAGCGATCGGCTTTCGCGCTGGAATGATGCTGATACTCAGCGGCGGGCTAAACTCAGTGCTTAAAATCTTCTTTCACACCCCGCGCCCTTACTGGGTAGATGCCAATGTAAAGGCTTTTACCTCCGAGACTTCCTTTGGTATGCCTTCCGGACACTCACAAAACTCCGCGGCGATCTGGGGAATTATCGCTGCAAGCATTCGCCGCGGCTGGGCTTATTTCGCGGCAATTCTTATGATATTTTTCATCAGCATCTCACGCATATTCCTTGGTGTTCACTTCCTGCATGATGTGCTCACGGGCTGGTTGGCAGGAATTGTGTTAATCATTTTGTATCTCAAACTGGAAGCACCCGCAGCAAAGTGGCTGAAGGGTAGATCCTTTGCTACGCAGATTCTGATTATATTTCTCTTTTCAATGCTCATGATTCTGCTGGCTTTTCTTGCGCGTCTTTCAGCCAGCGCATGGACCCTACCGCAGGAATGGATCACCCTGGCATTAGCCGCAGGTGCTGAAGCGCCGGACCTTTTCAGCCTTGACGGTGTAATTACGATTGCCGGGGTAGCCTTCGGCTTTCTTGGCGGGTATGCCTGGTGGATTAAAAGTAATGGGGTTTACGAAATTAAGTGTTCAACAATCAAACGCCTGGCTCGTTATGCCTTCGGGCTGCTGGGAATCGTAGTGCTTTATTTCGGGTTGAAAATTGTCTTCCCAGAAGACCCCATCATCATAGGAGGAATTTTCCGTTTTATACGCTATGCTCTGATCGGCTTGTGGGTCACCGCAATTGCGCCCTGGTTTTTCCGATTATTGCGCCTTGATTGAAAATAATAATCTGTACATAACCGGATATAATTAATCTCAGTAAATATAGGTGAATAATGGAGGAAAAATGAAAACATTTGGTAACTTTATGGCTGGCGTTTTACTGGGTGGAATTATCGGCTCTGTGGCAGCATTGCTGCTCACTCCCTCGTCTGGCAAAGAGGTTCGTCATCAGATCACTGAAAAATACAATTACATTCACAATGAGGTTGAAAACGCAGCGAAGCAACGCAGTGATGAACTCAAACAGGAATTAGCACGCCTTCAGCATAAGGCATAAACTACCACCCCTTACAAAACAGAGGATCAGCGTAAACTTCTGCTGATCCTCTATTATTAGCGCAATATAATTTGATACGGAGCTGCCTGTCGGGTAAACCGGCTTGAGCCGCTTATCGCAATGATATATTGCAGATCAGACTGCAGCGCTTTAAGTTCAAGCTCAAGTTTTTCACCTGCATTGATGATGTGTTTCTGCAATGGTTGGCTGCCTGATGGGTCAATAATTGAAACCAAAAATGTTTGAGGAATGGCGTTGTCTATCCTGGCAAACCCTTCCGCCAGCCAGCCGCCATCGTCAGCCTCAAAATTTGCGTTGTAATCAATGGCATTGATCTTGATATTGTCGATCAAGAAACCCTCTCCAGTTACTGCTTCATCGGTCACATATTCAAAACTCAGCGTTACCTTTTTGCCAGCAAATTGAGAAAGATCAATTTCCTGTGAAATCCAGCCAGCGGAGCTGCCGTTGTAGCCGCAGCCATAATTGTTGCCGCTTACATCACTGCTGGAACAGGCCGGAGATGGAATAAGACGCCAGTTCTCACCATCAATAGTGGCCAACAGGTATAAATAATCATAATCAGTTTCTATGTCATACCAGGTATCGTATTGCAGGGTAACCGGAGCGCTCAGATTGGTAAAGTCAAACTCTCGCGATAACTTGGTCACCGATGCATCTGACCGATTCGACCACATAAACCGGTTGGCATGGTCTTCAACCGGCAGCACTGGCACAGTAGCAGCGCCAGAGAAGCTAAACAGAATATCATCACCGTCATCGCAAGCAAGCTTAAAATAATCAGAGCCGTATTGCTTCACCGTACGGTCAAATTGTGAGTTGCGGCAATTGGTAATGACTTCCCCAATACTTGCACTCGGCGCTTCGGGATAGATGTTGTATACATATCTGCCATCGGCAAAATTGGCATCATTAATTACGTTTGCAATCACCCAATCCATAAAGAAATCATCCGCTGTGATCGCGCGACCGCTCACCGGATCAAGCAAATTGTTCTGCTGAAAGACATCTTCAATACTGGTAAACCCACTCAGCTTATTCGCGACAATTTCTTTGGTCATATCTTCGCCAAAGCGATCCAGAAGGTACGTGACAAACAGGAAGCTTGAGCCATAATGGGACACGTTCTCGTTCGAGTCTGTGGACCAATCGTTCAGCTGAACATCAGTATCGTATGCAAACACATAATCAAAGCCGCCGGCGCTAAACCCGTTAAGCAATGTCGCCAATTCAGAAAAGCCTTCGTTCATCCAGATTTCTTCGTTCGGGTCGTGATAGCCATGAATCAGGTGTTGGAACTCATGCGCCATAACACTTAAAGTATAAGGGTCCGAAAGCGGAAGCGCATCTGAATTGAGGTAAAACATTTCATGAGCATTCGAAGAATCATGCGCCAGTCGCAGAACAGTATCAGAAGAAGAATTGTAACCCGCGAGGCTGCTGCCTAAATCGCTGGCATAAAGAATGTAAAGGTGCGGGTCATTGTCAACGCCGGGAATCCATTCAGCGCCGAAAAATTCCTGGTTTGTGGGGTAAATCTTCTTTTCAAAGGTCTCCATCATCTTCAGCAATTCTTTCTGATCAAATGAGACGCCGTCTTCAACCCAGAAATAGATCGAATCAGATGCGAAACGCAACACAGCAGTCACCTGGCTGGCGATGTTCGTATCGGTGTTCATTTTGGTAAACTCCAAGCGATCGCCGAGCTTGTAAGGGATTGGCGCCGAGGTCAACTGAACTGGAATTCCCTTTTTCCCTTCATAACGCTCCGCCAGATAAATCAAATCAGCGCTGGGCGCAACAGTGTTCTCCAGTATGTTTAATGTGGCAAAGGCGCGTTCAAGTTCATCAGGCGACGAAAAACCACTATTTTCGGTTGGGGTCGCAGGTACGATCGTCGGAGAGCCAGTTGGTGTCGCAAATACCACTGGTGGTTTGTCGATCTCTTCTAAAAATGAAAAGGTTTCTCCACTAAACACGGCCAAGCCCACCCCCACACATAAAACCACCAAACAGCATGCTACTGTGATGACCAAAAGGAATACCAATAAAATTGTTTTTTCTGATTTATCCATTTTCTCCACCGTTCTCCGGAGTATACCACCGCCAGCCTGCAACCACCAAACCCATGGTGAACCAAAGGTAAGGCAGGGCAAAGCTATCTACGCTGAATTCTTCGGCAATTAATGCCACCAACATGAAAATACCCATGAACCCCAGTGTTCTTCTGATTCCAGAGCCATATTTCACCATCTCCGCTGAGGTAAAACCAAAAAGAACTAAAAAAGACACGAATAAGGCAAAACCAATCAGGCCAGTCTCGGCGAGCAGTCTCGCCCACAGATTTTTGATATTCAATAGTCCCTGAGAACGGAAAAGCAAGTTCCTGGTTTCCGTCAGCTCCCAGCCAATATCAGGCAGGTATTGCGGAAAATAGAAACCTGAATAACCAACGCCTACCCCGATTAAGGGATGGTCATTAAAGATATTCCAGCCGGTTTGCCAATACACAATACGCTCACCAAAACGCAGATTATCTGCATAATCAATTATTGTTGATTCATTTCCACGGGAGAAATCAAATACAGTTTCCATCCTCGGGTCAATCCTGCTCCATGCCCATAAACCTGCCCCGAGCGCAGCCAGGTACACAAGCAGTAACGCTGCAACCAGGCTGATTGCAGCCGCCAATCTGTACTTACCGCTCACCTTTTCTATCAGCGCGCGGATGAGTTTAAGATTCAGCAGAATAAATATTAACCCCGCCACCAACACAAATGCCAATAACCCGCCGCGGGAAAGCGTTCCCACAAGGACAACTACACCGAAAGCCGCAAGCAAGTTTTCAAACGTAAACTTACCCAGCCTGAAATTGTGAACAGTCGTTTTTGTGTAACTAGCCGCCAGCCAGTACGCCAGGTAAACCAGGTTCAGCATATGCGCCAGCCATGAAGGCTCTGAGGCAAAACCCTGCATGCGCTCTTCCAGCAAGCGCGTGGGTGAGAGATATGGCTGAACGATTTTGCTGATGGAATCAATGATGGGGACTCGCGGTACAACCAATACCTGAAAAATTGACCATGCAACCAAAACCAGTCCGCTCCAATTCACCAGCCTGAGAGTTTTTTCAATTTTTATACGATTGTTGGGTAAACTAACCGAAACAATGAAGAAAAGCAGCCCAATCAATAATGTGGCTGCCCCCGCCGCACCCGCACTCACTGCTGAATGCTGTTTGAACGCGGGCAATGGCTGTAAAAAAGCAAGCGCAATGGTTGACAAGGCAAATAGAAAGAAAAGCAAGACAGGTTTTACGTGCACAGGCAAGCGGCTCTTATTCCAAATCAGCAGCGGAATCAGAAGTACCGCCAGCGGGATCAATGGAAGGAGTGCTGCAGGTGCAACTGAACTCGCTCCTGTAAGCTTCATCACCAGCGGCAGCGTAGACACAGGCAGCATAATGATAAGAATCGTCCACAGAACCCAAATTACCTGCTGCCAATAACGATGCTTCACTGCTTTTTGCCTCGAAACCCAAAAAGAAACAAACCCACCACAACGATTAACCCTAAAGCAGCGCCTGCCAGCACAGTTGTGGCGCGATGATAATGCACCGGCTCCATGGGCAGGCTTGGCTCGGCAGTGACTTGATAACTGAGCCGCGCAGCGAGCAGCCTGGAGCGCAAAGAACCAGAAGCAGGCTCTTCACCGGCGTTTTGGAGGTTTGCCAGAAGCGATTGCATCTCTTCAATCGTGCAATACGGTGAAACTGGTTCAAGGCTTACCGATTGCTGGAAACAGGCTTCGACTTCCGCTTGCGCCTGGATTTGCGCCAATGCCAAGATCGAATCGCGACGGAACTCGTCAAGTGCTGCGGTTGAATTCTCCAGCCAAATTTGATTTAACTGCATTGCATCAGCCGGGCTGCTCAAACGGGTAAGCAACACCCAGCGATAACCCTGCCTGGAGGCAATAAGGCTCTGCAAACCCACTTCTTCTGAAGGTACAATCCCTGCTTGCACCGCTTCAGCAGCGGTTAACTTCAACACCGCATCTGAGGAGATAATATCGCCAACGGCAGTCAGCAGGTGATCTTCTTCATAGTCGGTCAACCGCCCCGATGTGGCATATTCAATGACTGTCGTGATATGAGAAGTTGACTCGTAAACAGGTTTAGCCAGCATGGAAACCACCAACCCAAGCAAGCCGCCAGTGATAACGAAAATGGCAGTCAGCCACCAATAATGCACTGCCCGCTGAAACCCATCCGCCAGTACCACATCATCATCTCGAGCGTTGTTTTCAACATTCATAGGTTAAATTATACCCTGCAAAAATTGGACCCGGAAAGCATTGGCTCTTCCCGGGTCCTTGCGCAAATGGAGACCACTCAGTAGGAAATGAAATTGACGATCATCAGGTTCTCAACACAACCTGCTTTCGTTACGATGTAACGCGGTTCGGTTAGCGGTTCTTGTGCGCTATTAAACACCTGGATTGCGAGCGGCGAATTTGAATCCACTGCCTGTTTGCCAAGAACGATCTCGTAACCGCCAGGCCCGTATTCCAATCCGGCGGCCATGCCAGTGATTCCGATTTTTGAGATCACATTTCCGTTCCAAACTCCACTGATTTTTACAACCAGGTTCGTAACAGGCTCCCCTTTTTGATCAAACACCTGCCCGGCAATCCCCTGCCAGTTACATCCCTCATCAGGATGAGCGAAGTTATCCAAATACAATGGTGCACCCGGCTGCAGCAAGTATTGAGCTTCAATGGTGGGGGTTGCTGCAAGCCCTGCTACCGGAACGTACACCCCAAACCCGCTTCCAGATTGGTGCCGCGGGTTTTTCGTTCCACTCTGATTTGAAAAACCCTCCATTGAGTTATTCGTCCCTTCACTACTTAAGGGATTCGGGCTGAGATTTCCCATAACAATCTGCGCACCATCCTTAAAGAAAATTGTGCTGATGGTCATGACAAGTAGCGTCATCACCCATGCGGCTTTTCGAAGCATAAACCCTCCAGAACCTTTATCATTCCAATGTACTGATGCATCTTCTATGCCATTTCTTATGCAAGGTTCAATGGGTTGATAAGAATACAGACAACGGCTAAATAGAATATAATCTGGTAGAGGTGATCACATGAAACAAATTCTTCAGTACCTTAAGAATGGTATGACCGTTGTCGAAGATGTTCCCGTCCCTGAAGTTAAACCTGGCAGCGTGCTTGTGCAAACGGCATGTTCGCTGGTTTCGGCGGGTACTGAACGTATGGTGGTAGATTTCGCCGCTAAAAGCCTTATCGGCAAGGCGGCTGCCCGCCCTGATCTTGTGCGTCAGGTGATCAACAAAGCCATGCGAGAAGGTGTGATTTCCTCAGTTGAAGCAGCTTTCAATAAAATAGACCAACCGATGCCGCTGGGGTATTCTTCCGCGGGGACTGTGGTTGAGGTTGCAGAAGATGTTACAGATTTTAAGCCCGGCGACCGGGTAGCATGTGCCGGCGGTGGTTATGCGGTTCACGCTGAATACACTCTCGTGCCAATTAACCTCCTGGCGAAACTGCCTGAAAATGTCGGCTTTGAACCTGCGGCCTTTACCACCCTTGGCGCAATTGCGCTGCATGGATTCAGGCTTGCTGCGCCGCAGATCGGCGAAAGGGTGTGCATCATTGGCATGGGGCTGCTGGGGCTGCTCTCAGCGCAAATTGCGCGCGCCGCAGGCTGCACTGTCTTTGGCATTGATTTGAGCCCCGAACGCGTAAAGCTGGCAGAACAAATGGGCTTTACCGCGGCTGCGCGTGGTGATTGCCTGGACCTGGCAGCAGGTTTGACTGACGGGCTGGGATTCGACCATGTACTCATTTGCGCAGATACTACCTCCAATGACCCGGTGGCTCTAGCAGGACAGTTAGCCCGAGACCGGGGCACTGTGGTGGCGGTAGGCGCGGTGGGGCTCGAAATTCCGCGCAAACTTTATTATGAAAAAGAACTCGTTTTCAAGATTTCACGTTCTTACGGGCCGGGGCGCTACGACCCGCGCTACGAAGAAGGCGGTATGGATTACCCCGTAGGATACGTCCGCTGGACTGAAGGCCGCAACTTGCAAGCCTTTGTAAATATGATCGCGCAGAATCAGGTAGACGTAACCCCGCTTATTTCTCATCGCATCGCCATTGAGGATGCTGCCAGAGCCTATGACCTGATTTCCGGGAAAATCGATGAATCCTTCCTGGGCGTCTTACTCACCTACCCTGAGAAGCCGCATGAAGAGCGCTTTACGAGAAAGGTCATTAATTCCGCTTCTCATTTCCACACAGAAGCAGAAATCAATGTTGGCGTCCTGGGAGCGGGTAACTACGCACAGGCGGTTTTTCTGCCGATAATTTCGAAAACAAGCGATATTGAGTTGAAGGGAATTGCCACAGCATCAGGCATGAGCGCCCAGCACGCCGCCACGAAATTTGGCTTCGGTTTTTCGGCTACAGGTGAAGCCGAAGTACTCAAGAACCCTGAGATCAACACGGTCGTTATCCTCACCCGCCATCAGCACCACGCGCGTCAAGTCGTCACGGCGCTGCGTAACCACAAAGCCGTTTACTGTGAAAAGCCCCTCGCTCTGAACGCAGAAGAACTGGCTGAAATAAAAGCAGAAATTTCCAAACCTGATGCGCCGTTGTTGACGGTGGGGTTCAACCGACGCTTCGCTCCGATGGCTGCTGAGTTGTCCGCATTCTTCATGAACCGGCGTGACGCTCTCTATGCGCATTATCGCATCAACGCAGGAGCTTTACCGCCTACTCACTGGCTGCATGACACAGCACAAGGCGGCGGACGCATCATCGGCGAAGCCTGCCATTTCATTGATTTCCTCACCTTCCTGGTGGGTAAATCTCCAATTTCAGTGAGTGCAGTGGCGTTGGAGGATTACAATAACGACAAGCAGGATAACGTTCAACTGACTTTTCGCTATGATGATGGCTCAGTCGGCACCGTTACTTATCTGGCGAACGGGAACCGCAATTTTCCAAAAGAAAGATTGGAGGTGTTTTGCGGCAGCAAAATCGCTGTATTGGATGATTTTCGCACGCTTGAAATGATCACGGAGAACCACCGAAAAATAACCCGTTCACGCCTGGCTCAGGACAAAGGTCACGCCATTGCCTGGAATCGGTTCATTCACGCGGTCAGAACCGGTACAGCGGCACCAATCTCATATGACGAATTGTGCAGCACTTCCACTGCAAGCTTCGCTGCGCTTGAAGCGCTGCGTACCCGAACTGAAGTTAAGATCTGAAGAATACCACTGCAGGAACCAAGGATTTGAAACAATCAAGGCGGCTTTACCTGCTCCTCAAAGAAATCGGCAGCGCTGATTTAATTCACTACGCCCGCTATCAGGCAAGTCTGCGCAGCGGCAGGCTGCAACGTCTCACGCCTCCCGGCGGGATGAGACCATCTCGGGTGTTGGAAGACTCAGAGAAGCAACCCCGGCTGCTCTGGCAGAACAATTGGAATCGCCTGGCTGATACACCTCCTGCATCACTGATAGCAACAGAAGCTCAACTGATCCAAAACGGTCAGTTTAGCCCATTTTTTGGCAAGCCACAGCCGCTCACTTTCACCACTGCGTTGCAATCAGATGCCCATTGGAGCCGTGTAGACCAGGCAGTCTACGAGGATATCAAATTCGTGTGGGAGCCTGCCCGCTTTATTTGGGCACTTTCGCTTGCGCGCGCCTATCAAATCTCCAAAAGGAACTCTTTGGTTGATTTCTATTGGCAGAAGTTTACTGATTTTATTAAAGCTAACCCGGTGAACCTTGGTCCAAACTGGGTGTCAGCTCAGGAAGTTGGAATTCGCGGCATGATGTGGCTGCTCAGCGCTTCCGCGCTGCCCTTGTCTCCACAGCGTTTGGTATTGCTCGCTGACAGTATTTATGAACATGTTCGGCGGGTGCTGCCAACTTTGGGATATGCCCGCTCGCAGCACAACAATCACATCTTAAGTGAATCCCTCTTCCTCATTCTCGCGGGTGATGCATTAGCCGGCATTGACGCTGCAGCGCAGGGTTGGGTTCAGCTGGGTGAGCGCGAGTTCACCCGTGCCATCTTGCAGCAGGTTGAAGATTCAGGCATTTATTCTCAACACAGTACCAACTATCACCGCATGATGCTGCAGCTGGCACTGCTTTACCAAGCTCGAGCCAACTCACTTGGCATTGATCTGCCTGTGCAGATTAAAAACAAGCTGGCGGCAGCCACCAAATGGCTTATCGCCCAGCTTGATTCCGTGAGCGGGCAGGTTCCCAACCTTGGGCATAACGATGGCACGCTGCTACTGCCCTTCGGCTGTACGGATTTCCGCGATTACCGCCCTACTGCCCAGGCAGCCGCAAGAGGTTTCCTCGGTACGCCTTGCCTGCCGCCGGGTGAATGGGATGAGCTTTCAGTATGGCTTGGGCTGCAGAGCTCACTATCGCACCAGCCTCTCGCGGAGTTTTCTTCGCCAGCCATACATAAGGTTGGCAGCAACATACACTGGGGCACCCTGCGTGCTGTGTACTTCAAGCACCGCCCCGCCCACGCCGACCAACTCCATGCGGATTTGTGGTGGGATGGGATAAATATCGCAAGAGATGCCGGCACATACGCCTATAACCTGCCCTCTCCCTGGCAGAATGCCCTCGACTGCTCCGCTGTGCATAACACCATCACCGTTAATGAGGTTGACCAAATGACGCGGGTGAGCCGATTCTTATGGCTTGACCAGGCGCAAGCCAAATGGTGTAGCGCTCCATCTCAGTACTCAGTAACCGCATCACATAACGGTTACCGGCAATTCAATGTTGTCCATCAACGTACTCTCAAATATCTTCCTGAGAGCGGTTTTGAGGTGAGCGATAACCTGACCCGACAAAAGGGCAATGCAAATCTTCATTATCGCTTACAATGGCTTCTCCCCGATTGGGGCTGGCAATTCAGTGAGAGCGGATTGACATTGATTGGGCCATGTTTTTCGTTTCAAATCACAGTGACCTGCAAACAAGCTGAAAATTCCGCCGAACTCGTCCCGCTGGATCGCTCTCTTATACGCGCTGGAGAAACCCTTTTCGGAGAACGGCGTGATGATATCCTGGGCTGGGAATCAAACACCTACGGCGAAAAGCAGCCTGCCTTGTCTTTTTCGATAAATTTCACTTCAGCAGAATCGATCGTAATTACCACTAACTGGAACCTCCATGAGCTTGCAGCCTGAAAACACCGACAATTTGAAAATTCACATCCTGCTGATTCATCAAGCCTTCGCGGCACTCGATGAACCAGGCGGCACACGGCATATCGAAATGGCGCGCGCCTTTGCAAAACAGGGGCATCGGGTCACCATTATCACCAGTCCGGTGAACTACCTCACCGGCAGATCGTCTCAAGCCAAAGCTCGGTGGCGTACACAAGAAAACCCCGAACCCGGTATCGAGATTATTCGCGCCTACACATATTCAGCCCTTCACCGCAGCTTCTTTCATCGCCTGCTGAGCTTTTTCAGTTTCATGTTTTCATCTTTCTTTATCGGTCTTGGCGTTAAGAACGTGAGTGTCGTGTGGGGCACCTCCCCACCCATCTTTCAGGGCTGGACTGCCTGGCTGCTTGCCAGGCTGAAGCGGATCAATTTTGTGTTTGAGGTAAGGGATCTTTGGCCAGCTTTTGCCATTGCCATGAATGTCATCCACAATCCGCTCATCATCAGCCTCTCCAATTGGCTGGAGAGGTTTCTCTACCGGCATGCGGATCAACTCGTGGTGAACTCGCCCGGGTTTATTGAACACATCACAAGGCGCGGCGGTAAAAATATTGTCCTCATTCCTAACGGAGTAGACACGCAAATGTTCTACCCGCTCGACAACGGAGATGAGTTCCGCCGGCGATTGGGGCTTGAAGGCAAAGTCATCCTCCTGTACTCCGGTGCCCACGGAGTCTCCAATGATCTGGCGGTTCTACTTCAGGCGGCCAAACTAACCCTTGCGGACGAGTCGATCGTTTATGTTTTGGTCGGTGATGGCAAAGAAAAACCCTCCTTGCAGCGCCTTGCAGAAGAATGGAAGTTGAAGAATGTATTTTTTTCAGCGCCTGTGTCCAAGAGCGAGATGGGTAAGGTGCTTGCCGCCGCCGATGTTTGCCTGGCAATTCTGAAACCTGTTGAGTTATATAAAACTACCTATCCCAATAAAGTGTTTGATTACCTGGCTGCCGGAAGACCGGTAATCTGCGCCATTGATGGCGTGATCCGTGAGGTGGTGGAAGCGGCAGAAGCAGGCGTTTTCTCCACACCTGGTGATCCGGGTGCATTGGCTCAGGCAGTGAACGAGCTTGCTCGCGATCCTGAATCTGCCCGCAGAATGGGAATGAATGGCAGGGTATATGTGGAGCAACATTTCAACCGCCAAATAATTGCACAGAAAATGGAGAAATTGCTGGTCAGTAACGCAAGTGCTGCCAAAAGTCAGCGCTCGTAGAGGGACCGAATCGACTTAAACCAAGGTGTTAATGTACAATTAGATCATCATAAAAGCCCAATAATCAACTTATATAAGGAGACCATATGGGAACCAATCAGATTAGTCCCGCCCAACAGTTACAAACTGATATTACATCAACTCGCACCGATTTTTCTCGAGTTTCAGCAAATGCGAGATTGACATCAGTAAGCAGTGATTTTTCATCTCTTGACAATGCGATTTCGAATCTACCCCTTCGCCTGCAAAAAGCGAGGGATCGTAAATACGCTTTTAATAAACGCTTTGAATCTCAGGCTCAGGAATTTCAAAAGCAATGGTCACTGACGCGCGGACAGGTGATGAGCAGGATCACAAGCGAAACCAACCTGCTGCAGAGGGATCTGCGCTTTCTCGAAAGCAGAGTTTCCTCTTTAAATACTGTCACGTCAAACTCAGGGTCGGTAAAGGCGTTACGCAGTGAAATCAGCGCTTTTGATTCTAAGATCAAAGCATCTGAACGCACCATCAAGGGATTATTCAGTAATCTTGAAAACCAGGTGCGCCAGATTGAATCTCAGCTTGATACGATTGAAAAAAGCCTCGAATGGTTTGAAACAGCCAGCTTCACGCTGCTGGCAACCGAGGGTATCGTCAGGGCAGTAAAGGCTGTTTGGACGCGCGACGGCAAGGAAGATAAAGACGACCCCGAAGGTTATCTCTTCCTCACCGACCAGCGTTTGCTTTTTGAACAGCGCCAGGAAATCGCAACCAAGAAGGTACTTTTCGTTACCACCGAACGTAAGAAAGTGCAGGAGCTGTTGTTCGAAGTACCCGTATTTTCAATCACCAATATAGAGGCTTCCAAACGAGGCATGCTTAAAAATGAAGATTGGATTTCATTAAATTTCGAATCTGGCGTGTTTGCCGCCAATGCTCAGCTTCACCTCGATGGACAGGACAGCACCGAATGGCAACGATTGATCAACCAGGTTAAGGCGCGCGAATTAGATGATGACCGCGCTTTCGAAATCGATCAGGAAGCGCTGGATAAAGTCAAGGCAGCACCGGTGATCTGTCCGCATTGCGGCGGTTCGCTCAGCGCTCCGGTTTTACGCGGCATGGATTCAATAAAATGCCAATTTTGTGGCAACCTGATTAAACTTTAGGTCCCATTAACCTCAATCGCGAACATAACAAAAGAGATGAAACCAATATGTTTCATCTCTTTTTATCAACCCTCAAATACCCGAATCAGGAAATCCCCTCAAATAGATCACGCTCGCGCTTGCCGCTGGGTGCCGGGTAGGCGCGCATGAACTGGTCAGTGATGCCAAATACCTTCCTCAGGCTGTCAACAAAGCGCCCATTGATCTGTATTCCGCCCTGGCTGGCGTGGCAGGCAACCGCCTTGTTTTTTTCATCCAGCACCTCGCGGTAATCAACGGCTGCATCGATCGGGAAATGCGCTTGTGAAACAGCCAGAAAGTCAATATCCTTATTCTTGCCCATACGACTCGGATCCTTGCCGGTGAGTTTCATAAACCACACCATCGTGCGCAAGAGCCCGCGCGGAAAAGTATGGTAATACAGCTTCTGCGCTTGCCAGGCTGGCAAATCAGACGGGTTGTAAGCCTGATCTGCCGCAGCGTAAAATGCTTTATCAGTGGCTTTATGGATGGCAATATGATCCGGATGCATATACCCGCCGATTGGGTCAAAGGTGATGACCACCTGTGGTTTGAGCAGGCGGATATAGTGGACGACATCTGCCAACACTTTATCAATGTCAGCCGCAGCCAGCGCCTGCGGATGGTGGTTATCCGGCGACCCTGCCATGCCTGAATCGCGGTAACCGAGGAAATGAACCCCTGCCAGACCAAGGTAGCCTGCGGCACAGCGCAATTCATTCTCGCGCAGTTCACCGATTGACTTGAATTCACCCATTAACTCGCTGTCCACCTCTCCCACTTCACCGCGCGTAGCGCAAACGAGATGCACCTCTACCCCTTGTTTGGCATAGTGCGCCAAAGAACCGCCGGTGCCGAATGTTTCATCGTCTGGATGGGCGAGAACCGCCAACAGTACTTTTTTTTCTGGCATTTTCTTAATCCTCTTCCGATGAAATCCCTTTTACACCGCAAACTGGGCAATCGGATCGTTTAATCAAGTTAATTTTCGTGATGCTGGTTGTGAGCGCGTTGAACAAAGCAATTTTGCCGATGAGGGCGTCTCCCAACCCCAACAAGATTTTGAGCACCTCAACCGCCTCCAGCATTCCAATCACCCCGGGAACCATGCCCAACAATCCGTATGATTCGGGGTTGGGAATCAGTTCGGGGAGGATGGTTTCAGGCAGCATGCAGCGAAAACATGGACCAAGTCGGGCATCAAAAGTTGAAACCTGGCCTTCATATTCAAAGACTGCGCCATAGACAAATGGTTTTGACAATTGAACGCAAACTTCATTGGCAAGCAATCTGGCAGGCAGATTGTCCGTGCAATCCACCACAACCTGATGCCCTCTAATCACCTGCCTGGCGTTATCGGCGGTGAGCATGGCGGGAATTGTCTCTATGCTGATCTCGGGGTTCATCCGATGCAGGGTTTCGTGGGCAGATACAACTTTTAGCTCGCCGACCATGGAGGTTGAATGAACCACCTGCCGCTGCAAGTTGGAGAGCGACAGCCGGTCTCCATCCATTATTGTGATCTTGCCAACACCAGCCGCGGTGAGGTACATCAGCACTGGTGAACCCAACCCGCCCGCGCCAATGACAAGCACAGAGGCTTGTTTGAGTTTGATCTGTCCCTGCTCGCCAACATCTGCCAGCTGGAGCTGTTTCTTATACCGTTCGCATTCCTGATCTGTGAGCTGCATAATGACCAATTGTAAAGCAAATTCGCTGATTTTTTCCAAATTCTTACCTGCGGTGGATATTTGCCTTGATGTTACAATAAAATTATGGAAGTTATTCTTACCCACGAACAAGCCGATTTTGACGCGCTGGCATCTTTGCTTTGCGCCCATCTATTGAATGAAAAAGCCATTCCCGTTCTGCCCAACCGGGTTAACCGCAACGTGCGCAACTTTTTAAACCTTTACGGCGCTGATTTTCCCTTTGTTGAAGCGCGCGACCTCTCGCATGCGGTCATCAGTCGGGTGACGCTGGTGGATACCCAGTCGCTGGTCACGCTGAGAGGCATAACTGCCAAAACAGCGGTAAGTATCATCGATCACCACGACCCCAAAGCTGATTTACCCGCCAACTGGAATTTATCCACAGAACCCATTGGTGCCACAACCACACTACTGGTTGAAATGCTGCGCGAACATCATCACCCGATTTCCATGATGGAAGCGACGCTATTATTGTTGGGCATCTATGAGGATACCGGCTCGCTTACATATGCTTCAACCAATGTCCGCGACCTTAAAGCCGCCGCCTATTTGATGGAGAATGGGGCCAACCTAAAAATTGCCGTCAATTTCCTCAACCCGGCGCTCACCGAAACACAGAAGAAGCTGGCTGACCAGTTGCTCGAAAACGCACAAACGCACACGATACACGGAAAAACAGTCATCCTTTCATACGCATCTGCACCTGAATTAAATGAAGAAGTTTCAAGTATCGCTCACAAGCTGCGTGATCTTCTCGATCCAGATGCAATCTTCCTGTTTGTACATACGGTTGAGGGGATGCGGCTGGTGGCGCGCTCCACCTCTGATCAGGTGGATGTATCACGTATCGCGCAAAAGTTCGGCGGCGGTGGTCACCGCAGAGCCGCTGCTGCCTTGATTCAGCTAAAAGATAGTCAAGAAACCGTCAGTTACCAGGATTGTTTTGATAAGGTTGTGACGGATTTGGAAGAAATTATCCAGCCGCCGCTGACCATCAGCAAGATCATGTCCAAGAAACCGCATCTCATCTCTCCCACTACCTCGCTGGCTGAAGCACATAAACTGATACAGCGTTACGGTTATGAAGGTTACCCAGTGGTTGAAAAAGACAAAGTAGTCGGGCTGCTCACGCGGCGCGCTGTAGACCGTGCCATCAGCCACAAATTGAATTTGACCGCCGGCAGTTTGATGGACGCCGGTGAGCACTCGCTGAAGAACACCGATTCGATAGACCAGCTGCAGGAATTGATGGCAGCCACGGGTTGGGGGCAAATTCCAGTAATTGATGCAGAAACCGGCAAGATTATCGGAATTGTCACGCGTACTGACCTGCTCAAGACGCTGCTCGGGCAAAACGATACGAATCCAGACAGAAGCTACTATGCCGCAATGCTCGAAAAAGCCATGCCGCCTTCAAGGCTTGCGCTGCTTAAGTTGATTGCAGATTTTTCTGCCCGCGGCCAACAGGCAATTTATATTGTCGGCGGCTTCGTGCGCGACTTGCTCTTGCAGCGTCCTTCGATTGATTTTGATATTGTCGTTGAGGGGGATGCGCTTGCCTTTGCTCATGACCTTGCGCGTCAATTTGGCGGGCGGGTAACCAGCCATAAACGGTTTAATACGGCCAAGTGGCAGATTAAGGATATTCACAAGAACCTGCTCGAAAAAATGGGCTGCGCGAACGACTCTTCCACTGAGATTCCTGACGCGTTAGATTTTATCAGCGCCCGCACTGAGTTCTACGACCACCCGACAGCGCTGCCAACCGTTGAGCGTTCGAGCATCAAGCTTGACCTGCACCGCCGCGATTTCACTATCAACACACTTGCGCTGCGCCTCGACGGGCACCATTATGCTGAGCTCTACGACTATTGGGGAGGCCTACAAGACCTGGAAAAGAAACAGGTGCGCGTACTGCATTCACTTTCATTTGTAGATGACCCCACCCGCCTTTTGCGCGCTGTGCGTTTTGAACAGCGTTTTCAATTCAAAATCGAAGACCGTACACTCAAACTGATGGGTGAAGCGGGTGAATTGCTTCATCAGCTAAGCGGCGAGCGCATCTATCATGAATTTGATCTAATATTTAATGAAGCCGACCCACTGCCAATTCTGCGCAGGCTGGAAGAATTAGCCCTGCTGCGTGAGATTCATACCGGTTTATGCTGGAAACCAGGTTTTGAAACTGCCTTTCAAGAGTCAATACGCTACGCTCAGTATTCTGGGTGGAACCTGGCTGATTCCATAGGAGGTACTTCCACGCGCCTGGCTCTTATTTTCATCACCTGGTTGGCCAATCTTGAAGCAGGCTGCGGTCAAGAAGCAGGGGTTAGGCTGCGGTTATCCAAACAACTGCTCGATACACTCGAAAAGGTGATTGACGTGGCTTCCAATTTTGAGTCTCTGGCGTCGATGACTCCTTCGCAATTGACCATCACGCTCGAAAAAATTCCGCTCTACGGTGTTTTTGCCCTTCACAGTCTAACCAATAACAGCCTCCTTAAAGAGAAGCTGAATTTGTATGCCACTTCATGGCGTTTTATTCAACCCGGCATTAACGGCAATAGCTTGCGCGCTCTTGGTGTTCAGGTTGGTCCAAACTACGCGCGGATCCTATCGCTCATCCGCAGCGCCTGGTTGGATGGAAAGGTGACTTCAGCGGGTGAAGAAGAAGCGCTTTTAATGGAAGTAATCAAAGAATCCAATGGCTGACCAGGCACTTGACCAGCAAAACACTGTTGACTTAGGACGTTTCAACATCCGCCCCCTGAAACGCGAAGACCTGCCCGCCTTGGAATGGGAAGGTGAGTTCGCCCATTTCAGACTGGTTTATCAGAGTGTATACGAGCGGATTCAAAACGGAAGCGCGTTTGCCTGGATTGCGGAGACCGAGATCAACGGACTGGTTGGTCAGGTTTTTTTGCAGCTAAAAAGCGACCAACCCGAATGGGCGAATGGCTGGAGCCGCGCTTACCTGTATTCCTTTCGTATCAAGCCTGCATATCGCAACCTTGGGATCGGTACGAAAATGATTGAAACCATTCAGCAGTACTTGCTGAAAAAGCATTTCTCACGATTAACCCTCAATGTGGCACGTGACAACTCTAGCGGAATACGTTTTTATAAACGATTGGGCTTTCAAATTGTTGCGGAAGAACCTGGTATATGGTCGTACATCGATCATTTAGGGAAGTGGCATACAATGGAAGAGCCTTCTTGGCGCATGGAGAAAATCTTAACTTGATTAGTTTTCTCGATCTGCCTGGAAAATTGTTACCGGTATTTCATCTCGGATTAATTCACTCAGCCTAAGACGGTCGCTAACCCAACCCACCCCTTCAGCATTCTGTACAAGTACAAGGCTCTTTGTTTCCCGTTGCATTTTCATTGGAATCACAACGATACTGGTAATTTGATGATTGTAAAACTCAACCTTAATCAGCGCAGTTTGCAGTGCGTCGGTTAACATCCATTGGTCGCTCAACAGGTTGCCCAGGCTATAGATCACCAAACCTTCGCGTTCACCGCTGGCCGCCGGCAGCCATTCCACGCGCTGCAGCACATGCGGGTGGTGCCCCCAAAGAATATCTGCTCCAGCGTCGACCAATTGCTGCGCGATGGATTGCTGATGTTGTGATGGACCAGCCTGATAATCATTTCCCCAATGCATTGAGACAACGACGAGGCCGCACTCATCGCGCACACTGGCTACAACCCTAAGGAGCGTATCAAGATCGAGCTCTCCCACGGTATCGTTGGCGCTGATGATCGCGACCTTTTGCCCATTGATTTGCACAAATAAGGGCACATAAGCCTCGCTCGGTATACCAATGCCGGCTGCGTTTAACACAGAAACCGTATTGTCTGGGTCTGAACCCTCGCAATCGGCAGCATGGTTATTGGCATTGGTTGCCAGTGTAACTCCGCCCTGCAGCAGCAGCCCGGCTTGGCTTTCAGGCGCGCAAAGATTCATGGAGAGATGATCAGTCTCAACCTCGCTGCCGAGAACACCCAACGGTGATTCAAGGTTAATTGCGAAGGCATCTACAGGCATTTCCCGCATTACATCCCTCAGTTCGCCCCAAGGTGAAACAGAGGGTACAGCATTGCTGAACATCGCTTCTCCGGCGCGGGCAAGCATCACATCCCCTCCCAACAGCATTGATGAACGCGGTGTCGGTTGGCTGCAGCCGCTTATGACAAGGAGCGCCAACAGAAGCGCTCCTTGTCGGTTGTTCAACCAATTTTTCATTCGATGATAAACATGTTCGTCCACTCAGGTCTGTCGGGCAAATTGCCGCTCTCTATCATCTCCTGCCAGGCAGCATCGGTTAATCGGTCTTCTGGCGCAACCGTAAACTCATAATAGGTAAACACCGCACCCATTGTCAGCTCATATGGCGCTTCAGGGCTTACCACATAGATCCGGGTGGGATAGCCGACACCCTCTTCCAACACCCTGCCCATGCCGGTGGCAACGTCTGCAACCAATGCCGATTTCTGATCAGAAAGATCACTTCCGCCGATACCTTGCTCATCCGGGTCAGATGCGGCAATCGTCATGGCTTCCAGCCAGCCGCCAAATAAGTTAATCCGCCAGTATTCATCATCTGTGATCGG
>WPCI01369557.1_pt1 | contig 87388 bp, 80 predicted proteins | sample 5399871 | NCBI WGS metagenome assembly WPCI01 (sample SAMN12869469, study PRJNA574797) | sludge metagenome | isolation source: wastewater treatment of pH7 | place: China:Beijing | collected 2019-05-20 | reverse complement strand
TGCCGCGTTCTGGTCATCTGTCTGGATGACCACGAAGTTCGGTCTCGCGGCAGGGGCCGCATCGGCATGACCAAGCAGGAGCGCAACCCCGAGGCAGACGAAGAGGGCAGCATTCCGACGCCAGCCCCCGGAAAGGGAGCGGACCATCGGGTCAGCCTCCGGCGCCGAGTTTCTTTACGGCATCACGGAAGGTTTTGACTTCAAGTGAAGGCTTCTTGCGGCCCGCGAGCTTCTCGCCGTGCCTGTTGACCCAGATCACAGGAACCTTCATCTTGAGCAGGGGAGCCACATCGGTGTCGTAATTGCTGCCGATGTGAAGCCAGCCCTTCTTGCCGCCAATACGACGGGCGCATTCCTTGAAATGCGTGTCGTCGGGCTTGTAGCTGCGGACCTGCTGGGCGGTCACGACCAAATCGAGTTCGGTCCGCAGATGACGACGGGATATGCCGAGCATCTTGTCATCGATATTGCTGATAATCCCGATCTTGTACTTCTTCGCGAGCCGGTCCATTGCCGCGTTGGACTCACGGAAGGGCAGCCAGTAGGCGACACTGTCGGGCAAGAACTGGGCCCGGGAAGGTTCGACCTCCCAGCCGATTTCGCCAGCTACCTTGATGATCGTCCGGCGCAGCACCTCGGCGTAGAGCTCATAGGAACCCGCCATGATCTCCGCCTGAACCTCGAAGAAACGCGCCAGGAAGGCATCAGGGTCGAAGCTGAAGCCGTCTTTCTCGGCCTCCTTGGCGCAGGCACCGACAATCCCCTTCTCCCAGTCGATCAGGTCTCCGTAGCAGTCGGTGGTAACCCACTCGATGTTCTTAAGTGATGGCAGCGGCATGCGGGAAGGGCATTATGTCGGATAGTGTCTTCTGTCGGCTTCGACGTCGCCTCTGGGCTTTCGGAGTCCCCCAACTCCGAACTCTGAAAAGGTCATGGATCTCCTCGAATATCAGGGAAAAGAACTGTTCGCCCGTCACGGGCTGCCAGTCCCCAAAGGTGTGCACGCTTCTACTGTTGACGCGGCCGTAACCGCTTCTGAAACCCTCGGCTACCCGGTGGCCGTCAAGGCGCAGGTTCTGATCGGCGGTCGCGGCAAGGCCGGCGGCATCAAGATCGCCCAGGACAGCACTGAAGCCCACGAATATGCCGGTGAAATAATCGGCATGGACATTGTCGGACCTCATGGCGAGGGACCGTTCAAGGTTCACGAGCTCTGGGTTGAGGCCGGTTCGGAAATCGAATCCGAGTTTTACGCCTCGGTCATTCTCGATCGTTCTGCCAAGAAGCTGATGGTCATGCTTTCCCGGATGGGTGGAATGGACGTTGAAGCTATCGCCGCCTCCGACCCTGAAGCTCTGGTCAAGCAGCATGTCGACCCGATCACCGGGCTCGGCGAGGATGAAGCCCGACAGATCGCCGCCCGGGCGAAGATTCCGGAACAGGTCGCTGGCGAAGTCGCGAATGTTCTGGTCCAGCTGGTCGAAGTCGCCCAGGCCGAAGACGCCACACTAATCGAGGTCAACCCGCTGATCGTCAATTCCGACGGCGAGGTGATCCTGCTCGATGCGAAGGTCACGATCGACGGTAACTCCCTGTACCGCCACCCGGAGCTTGAGGAACTGCCGGAAAGCGCAGATCAGGACCCGCAGGAAGCGATGGCCCGGGAACGGGGTCTTACCTATGTGTCCCTGGACGGCAACATCGGGATTCTCGGCAACGGTGCCGGACTCTGCATGTCAACCCTGGACGTTGTCGCCCAGGCCGGCGGCAGGCCCGCCAACTTCCTTGACGCCGGCGGCGGATCGAAGGCGGAAGCGATTATCGATGCGCTAGAAGTCATCACCTCGAATCCCGAGGTGTCGGCGATTCTCTTCAACATCTTCGGCGGAATCACCCGTTGCGACGAAGTCGCCCGGGGCATCATCGAAGCCACCGGCAAGATCGGCCTTGAGCTGCCCCTCGTGGTCCGCCTCGATGGCACAAACTCCGAAGAAGGCCTCGCCCTGCTGGCCGAAGCCGGACTTTCCAACCTGCACCACGAAGCCACCATGCTCGGCGCGGCCCGCAAGGTCGTCGAGCTGGCCGGGAACTGAGGATCAGAGTGAGCATCATCATTGACAACGACACGAAGCTGGTCGTCTCCGGCCTGACCGGACGCGAGGGAAGCTTCCACGGCCTCCGCAATCGCGACTACGGGACCCAGCTGGTCGCCGGAGTCACCCCCGGCAAGGGCGGGCAGGACGTTGAAGGTACCCCCGTTTTCAACACGATCGCGGAATCAGTCGACGAAGCCGGAGCCAACACTTCGATGATCTTCGTTCCGGCAAAGTTCGCGGCCGCAGCGATCAACGAGGCAATTGATTCCGGTGTTGAAACAGTCATTGCGATCACCGAAGGAATTCCGGTCATGGACATGTTGCCGACCTATTGGAAGGCTCGCGAGAAGGGTGTCCGCCTGATCGGCCCGAACTGCCCGGGCGTCCTCTCGCCCGGCAAGGCGAACGTCGGCATCATCCCCGCCCAGTTTTTCGATCAGGGACGGATCGGCGTGGTCTCGAAGTCCGGCACCCTGACTTACCAGATCGGTAATGAACTGAAGCAGGCCGGCGAGGGCAACTCGACCATCGTTGGTATCGGCGGTGACCCGATCGTCGGTTCCGACTTCATCGACATCCTTACCCTCTTCGAAGCTGATGATGAAACCGACATGATTGTCATGGTCGGAGAGATCGGCGGCGATGCCGAAGAGAAGGCCGCCGAGTTCATCGCGGCCGAAATCTCAAAGCCCGTTGTCGCCTACATCGCCGGCTTCACAGCTCCTCCCGGCAAACAGATGGGCCACGCCGGTGCGATTATCTCCGGTTCGTCGGGGACCGCCCAGGCCAAGCAGGAAGCCCTGGAAGCGAAGGGAGTGCGAGTCGGTGAAAGCCCGACCGAAGCAGCGCAGATCGCGGTCGAAATCCTGGGTTCGCTTTAGGCTTGGAGGAACGGCATGTGGCGGCTGATCGACCGGGCCCGGGTCGGCGAGCTGCCGGATCGCCTTGCATGGCTCATTCTCGGGTTCGGGATGGTGGTTTCGTTCGGCCTGGCGATGTGGTTTGGCCGCAACAGCTGGTATTCGGTCGATGAGCAGGTCTGGCTGACAGAGTCGGCTGATTTCAGCCTCGGTACCGCTTTCAGCGATCATTACGGGCACCTGGTTCTTGTTCCGCGGGTCCTTTACAAGCTGATCTTCGCGACGCTCGGTACCGGTTATCTGCCGTTCCGGCTACTTTCCCTTTTCGCGATTTTCCTGACGGTCGCGCTGCTTTTCGTCGTGCTCAAGCGGCGCCTACCTGCTTTTGTGGCATTGGCACCCTGCCTGGTTCTTCTGGTTTTCCCGGTAGATCCCTGGAACTACCTTGTCGGCAACGGATTCTTCGTCCTGTTGCCGGTCGCCTGCGGTCTCGCGGCCCTGATCTGTCTGGAGCGCCAAAACCGGACCGGAGATTTCGCAGCTTTTGGTCTGCTCTGTTTCGGCATCCTCACCTGCACTTTCGTATTGCCATTCATTGCCGGAATCGCTCTGGTCTTCCTGCTTACCCGTGAGAATCGCCACCGTGCCTGGATCGGACTTCTGCCGCTGGCTGCCTACGCGCTCTGGCGCCTCCTTGAAGGCGTCGCGACCACAACAGCCGCCAACGACGGCACGGACTGGGTGAACCTGTTTCAACTACCGGTCTGGAGTTTTCAGGCGATTGGAGCGATTCTCGCCGCACTGGCCGGCCTGAATTTCGACGTCTCGACCCACGCGCCTTACCCCTCCGGTGGACCAGCGGCACCATCTCTCGCGATCCTGGTGGTGGGGGCGGCAGCCTGGCACCTCCGAAAGGCCGGTCCCTCCCGCGACCTCTGGTTGTTTTTGGCGATTCTTCTGGCCCTTTTCACTTCACAGGTTCTGGTCTCCGGCGAAGCGGGCCGAGGTCCGGCGGAGCCGCGGTACATGTATCCCGGCGCGATTCTGGTGGTACTTGCCGGAGCCGAGATCCTGCGGGGAATCCAGTGGAGCCGGGCCGGGTTCATCGGCATCTGGTCTGTCTGTGTCGTTTCACTGCTGACCGGCGGGGCGTTGCTGACCCGCAACACCGAATGGATGAAGCTCTGGTTCGATCAGGCCCGGGCCGATATCACCGCGATTTCACTGCTTGAATCGACCGGCAACCCCCCACCCGTCTCGGCCCAGCCCCGACTGCGCGCGCTACCCCGATACTCGGGTTCCGGTGCTGAGGCCTACGGTTTCCGCGGATGGTCAACGACCGATCTGATCAACGGTCCGGCCTGGGCCTCGGAACAGGTGGATGATTTTCTGGCCAGATCGCGGGGTTATGGACTGGAGCCATTGCCCACCGCCGGGACCTGCCGGGTAGCCACAAAGGCGGTCGACGGGAAGTTGCCGCTGCCGATGGCGGGTGGCCTGATCCAGGCAGCTGCCGACGGGAAGGTCACGCTGGGCCGATTCGCGCCGACCGCATCGGTCGACCTCGGTCCGGTTCGAAAGGGCCTGACCTACCGGATCACACTCATCCCCGATCGGGATTCGACCCGCTGGTACCTCACCGGTCCGCGGCTCCGGCTCTGTGCCGGATGAGCGCCGCTATGATCGACCGTTCCTGAAAACGCCCGCCGGATCCTTACCCGGGGGCAATCACGAGGATTCCGATGCCAGACACGATCAGCTTTGCCCGAGGTGCCCCCAGTCCCGACCTGATTCCGGTTGAAGCCGTCCGCGAGGCGACCGCGAAGGCGCTCGATACCGACTGGCAGAAGGCGCTCTCTTACGGAGTCGGGATCGGTCATCCGGGGCTCTGCGCGTGGATCGCCGGACGCCACGGCATAGACGCCGACCAGGTGATGACCACGAACGGTTCGCTGGAAGCAGGGGCGATGCTTTTCCGCCATCTGCTCGAACCCGGTGACCGGGTGGTGGTTGAACAGCCGAGCTATGACCGCACCCTCTTGCTGCTTGAGCAACTCGGGGTGGAATTCCTGCCTGTTGCACTTGAAGAAGACGGAATCGATGTAGACGCCATCGAGAAGGCCCTTGAGTCCGGGCCGATCAAACTTGCTCACATCATTCCCAACTTCCACAACCCGGCCGGTTGCACTCTTTCCGGGGCGAAACGTCAGCGCCTGGTTGCGTTGGCGGCGGAGCATGACTTCACGATCTTCGAGGACGACCCTTACCGGGAACTGCCTTTTGGCGAGGATCCTCCAGCCACCATGCTTTCGATCGACGAAGCGGACAAAGTGATCCATGCTTCCTCGTTCTCGAAGACGGTCAGTCCCGGAGTCCGTACCGGGTACCTTGCCGGACCGGTCGGGCTGATCGCCGGGTTGGCGAAGGTCGCAAACGAGAACTACATCTCTCCGAACATGCTTTCCGGCTCGCTGGTGCTTGAACTCTGTCAATCCGGCGTGCTCGACGAGAACATCGCCAAGGTCAAGGTCGCGCTTCAGGAGCGTCGCGACGCGCTGGTCTCGGCGCTCGCCAGGCATATCCCGGAAGCCGGCTTTGTCCTCCCGGGTGGCGGCTACTTCCTCTGGGCCGATCTTGCTGAAAGCCGGGACACGGTTGAACTCGCGAAAAAGGCCAAGGATGCCGGCGCACCGTTCATACCGGGGACGGACTTCATGCTCGAAGGCGGCTCCAACAGCCTCCGCTTCTCGTTCGCCTCCGTTCCCCCGGAGCACATGGACGAAGGTATCGCCCGCATCGCGTCCTGCCTCTGAGCGGCTGAACCACCCCGGGGGTAGCTAACGCCCGTAACGGTCGTCCGAAAGGACCAGTTGATCGGGCAGGGCCGCTCTCGGAGGTGGTGCCGGGTCAGCCCGGACGGTGACGGTCTCAGCAACCGTGCGGGTGATCTCATGCTTGCCATCGGCCGCCTCGATCAGAACGGACCTGTCGTCCCTGGCGGTGACGGTTCCCGCAAGCCCGGGCTCGAGACCGATGTCCTTCAGGTAGTGGAGCAGGCTCTCCGCCTCGTTCTCGAAGCGGAGGACCACCACTTTGGCTCCGAGGTCAACGTCGGCCAGCGGGGCTCCCTGCTCACGAACCCCGTCAATCGGGTGACCATGCGGGCAGGTGTTGGCGTCACCGATCGCGGCCCGCATCCTTTCCTCCAGTACGGGTGACATCGCATGTTCGAGCCGCTCGGCTTCCTCATGGACCTCGTCCCAGGGAATACCCAGCACATCGGTCAGGAAACGCTCGATCATCCGGTGGCGCCGGGTGATCTGTTCCGCCTCTGTCCGGCCCTCATCAGTGAGGTGGAGGATCTTGTCGGCGCTGCGAGTGACGTATCCGTCCTTTTCGAGCCGTTTGATCATTTCGTGGACGGTCGGGGGCGAAAGCTGCATCGCCTTGGCGATGTTGGCGCCGGTGATCGGCAACCCGGCTTCCATCAACCAGAAGATCGTCTGGAGATACTCCTCTTCAGCGACTGTCGCATCGGACATGACCTGATCCTAGATGTTCCGGCTCAGGCAGCCATGAGCGAAGTAACCACGGCTTCGTAAAACCCGGCGCCGTTTCTTTCCGCAGTGACCTGCGCGTTCGGGTAGCGGCCCATGGCTTCGCGCACGCCCGGATCCTTTTCGGGGCCATTCGCGACAATGAAGAACCGACCGACCGAGGGAGCTACCTCGAGGTCCTCGACCGAGTCACCGACCGCGATCGTTTCCTCCAGCGCGTAGCCTCGAGCCTTTGCGTGAGCCGCTACCGCCCGGGACTTCGAGACCCCACTGGGGACGAGGTGGTAACAGTGCGCCTGCTCGATCCCTTCCATGCGGCGGTGAATGGCTCCGTTATCCAGGAGCCGCAGATCGCCATGGCCGTTCTGCTCAAGGATCAGGTTGGCCTCCTCCGGGTCTACCTCACCCCGGAAAAGATGGGACATCTCCCGGTTGAGATGCCATGGCTCGTGGAATTCAAGCCGGCCCGGAAAGGAACCGATCAGCAGCTCCGGCACTCCCCGATCGGTCATCTGCTCGACCACTGTCCGCTCCGGATCAAGTTCGAAATCACCGGTCATCATGGTCAGCTCCCGGTCAATCGAAAAGGCCGAACCGGCCTCGAATATGAAGGAAGTCTGACCGATGATCCGGGCGTCTTCATGGACTTGAACGTAGCGGCGGCCGGACATGATCACGACTTCGACCCCGGCCCTGGAGCAGGCCTCGAGAGCCCTCGCCTGGGCCATCGAGAAGTTGCCGTCTTCATCGGTGAAGAGGGAGGCGCCGGCTCCGAGCAGGGTGCCGTCAAGGTCGGTGTAAACACAGCGGAGGCTCATGGGCCGCTCAGGCTATCTGGAACTCGCGAGACTGGAGAAAGCCGGTCGCAGGATCGGCTCCGGGGACGTGCCGTCTACCGGCGTGAGAACCCCGGTGTCCTTCCTGGCAATCCGGGCCAGGGTGGCCGCAATCGTATCGATTACCTCGGTTGACATGCCGCTCAAGGCGACCAGCGACTGGTGGGCGTTCCGTTTGGTTCCCAGCTCCACCTGGGCCATCCCTTCAAGCCCCACCTCGTTCCAGACATCGATCAGCATTGCGATCTCGACTCCGTAGCCGCAGGTGAAGGGAATGCGCTCCAGGAGTTCCCTCCGGACTGCTACTTCGCCGGCCAGAGGCTGGTCGAAGGCGAGCAGCTCCGGGGCAAGCCGGGAAAGAAGTGGCCGGGCCGCCAGTTCGGTGACTCGTCCCCCTCCGGCCGGTTCCTCGCTCTCGCCGATCCTGAACGGACGGCGATAGCGTCCTTTTACAAACTGCTTGCGGTCGTCTTCTGTCAGGGGTCCGATCAAGCCGGTTATGTAGTGGCGCCCGAAGTCGGCGATGTCGCCGTCCACATATACGAGCAGGTCTCCGGAGGCGACTTCCTGGGCCCGCCACATCGCATCTCCTTTGCCGAGCGTCGGACCGAAGCCGTCAGCAAGTTCATTCTCCGAAACGACTTCGGCTCCGGCATCCCGGGCAACGGTCGCGGTGCCGTCCGCCGAATCGGCGTCAACTACCAGGATCTGGCTGACCAGTCCCTCCTCGGCGAGCATCATGAGCTCGGCTACGGTGGCGGCGATCGTGCCGGCCGTGTTCCGGGTGGGGATGACCACACTGACCGTTCCCCGCAGCTTGCGGGCGATATCTGTGGCGGAGAAGTCCGTATGGTCGAAGGTGTCTAGCATCGTCATTGTGAATCCCGGCCCGCAAACCCTACGCACCGCCCGCGGCGAGGTCAACATCTCGGAGCCAGTGATCGTGGGTGTGGTCAATGCCACCCCGGATTCTTTCTCGGACAGGGGCGACCGTTCCACCGCGGGCAGCATCCGGCAGGTTGAAGCCCACCTGGAGGACGGTGCCGGGATCATCGAGATCGGGGGGGAATCGAATGTGACGAACCGGCCCGCGATCACCGCGGCTGAAGAGATCGGGCGCATCCTGCCCGTGGTAGAAGCTGCTGTCGCAGCCGGTGCGCTGGTCTCGGTTGACACCTACAAGCCGGAGGTGGCTGAAGCAGCTCTTGAGACGGGTGCGGCGATCATCAATGACATCAGCGGTGGTGGAAACGACACATTGATCCGGGTCGCGGCCGAGGCGGGTGCTGCCGTGGTCTTGATGCACACCGTGGTCGAGCCGAAGACGCAGCGCTGGGATGAAGATGCCTATCCGGAAGGGATAGTTGCCCATCAGGTTGCTTTCTTCGAGGAGCGGTTGAGGATGCTCGAAGAGGTCGGGCTCGAGCGAGACCGGATCGTGATCGATCCCGGACCAGACTTCGGCAAGACCCCGCGACAGACGGTCGATTCACTGAAGGGGCTGCCTGAACTTGCGGCGCTGGACTGTCCGCTCATGCTGGCTGGCTCGCGCAAGGATTTCATCGGAGCGATCACCCACCGCCCTCCATCTGCCCGCTCTGCCGGCACCTTTGCCGCGCTCGGCTTCGGACTCGACTGCGGTGGACGCCTGCTGCGGGTCCATGACGTGGCCGGCACCAGGGATTTCGTCGCTGTCTGGCAGGCCCTGCGCGGTGAATCGGAGGTGGATCCGGGGCTGAGAATCGCCGAGGAGATCCGGCGGGAACCTCCCCGGGACCAAGCGGTTGTCTGAGTCCCTGATTTCCAGTCGCTGGGGGATCACGATCGACCCTGCCCTGCGGGACGGCAGGATCATCGGGAGTTCCTCGGTTCCGGCCCGTCCGGCCCACTTGGAGGCGATGCCTACCGGGCTTGACCTCGGGTTCGTGGCGGCGCTGGCCAGCCAGGGCATATCGCAGCTTTACAGCCACCAGGCGGAGGCGCTCAGAGCCTCGGAGGATGGAAACGTGATCCTGACCACCCCGACTGCTTCGGGCAAGTCGCTCGCTTTCAACCTGCCTGTCCTGAACGGGATCGCCGGGGATGCGAAATCCCGGGCGCTTTATCTGTACCCGACCAAAGCCCTGGCTCAGGATCAGGCCCGTGCCCTGAGCAGGCTCGGATCACCGAACGTAAAGCCCGCGATCTATGACGGTGACACACCGCGGGACGAGCGGCCTGCGATCCGCCGAACGAGCAACCTGGTCCTGACCAACCCGGACATGCTCCACATCGGGATCATGCCCCACCATCGGGGTTGGGGGGACTTTTTCGCGAATCTCGACTGGGTGGTCGTCGATGAGGCCCACACCTACCGTGGCGTTTTCGGCTCCCATGTAGCGAATGTCCTGCGACGCCTCAGAAGGCTTGCCGGCGCGTATGGCAGTGATCCCCGTTTCATGATGGCCTCGGCAACGATCGCCAACCCCGGCGACTTGGCCGAACGGCTCACCGGGATGCCGGCGACACTTATTGAGAACGATGGTGCTCCCGGTGCCGGACGGGAAGTGCGGATCTGGAACCCGCCGTTGGTGAATCCGGCCATCGGCGCCCGGAGATCGGCTCTCGCCGAAGGGGCCGACCTGCTGGCAGATCTTGTTGCGAGCGAGGTAAGGACGATCTGCTTTCTCAAGAGCCGCAAGGGGATTGAGCTGATCCGCAAGTTTGCCGCCGACCGTCTGACCGAGAAGGGCCGACCGGATCTGGCCTCGAGGATCGCGCCGTACCGGGCGGGTTACACCCCGGCGCAACGGCGAGAAATAGAAGCAAAGCTGGTTTCCGGCGAGTTGCTTGGGGTCGCTTCAACCGATGCGCTTGAACTCGGGATCGACATCGGCGGACTCGATGCGGCGATCTGCGTCACCTTTCCCGGCACGGTTGCCGGACTGAAGCAGATGTGGGGAAGGGCAGGCCGCCGGGATCGCGGACTCGCTGTCTACATAGCCGGGCCGGATGGTCTCGACCAGTACTTCTGCCGGCATCCGGATGAGTTCCTGGAGCGACCGGTCGAAGCGGCGATTCTTGATCATCTCTCGCCAGAGATCCGGGACCAGCATCTGGTCGCCGCCGCGTACGAGCTGCCTCTCACCTCGGAAGACGAGATGTTCTTCGGTGCCGGTCTCGAGCAGGCCGGTCAGGCTCTCGTGGCTCGTGGCGAGCTCAGAAAGGCGGGAAAGGGACTTGTGCCGCGTCGTTCGGGTTTCGCTGCTTCGAGCGTTTCGCTCCGTTCTTCGTCGATCGGCGGGATCGCCGTGATCGACCGCGACTCCGGGGAGGTGATCGGCACCGTGGAGACCGGGCGGGCCTTCAGCACCATTCATCCCGGTGCGGTCTACATGCATCTGGGCACCTCCTGGGAGGTTGAGCAGCTTGACCTGGGCGAGGGGCAGGCGATCGTCCGGAAGTTCGATGATGACTGGTACACACGGCCCAGGGTCGAGACGGATATCTTCATCGACCGCCTGCTCGCAAGCAGCGAGACCTGCGGGGTGAAACTCGGTTTTGGCGAGATTTCCGTGACTGACCAGGTGATGGCCTACCAGCGGATTCTAGCTGCCGACGGAGAGGCATTCGACATGGTCGATCTGGATCTGCCGGAGCAGGAGTTCACCACCCGCGGCCTCTGGTACGAAATACCGGAGGACTTCATTGCCGGTCTCGCCCTGAACGAGATGCTGGGGGCCCTCCACGCAACCGAGCATGGCCAGATCGCGGTCCTGCCCCTGATTGCCATGTGTGACCGTTGGGACATTGGCGGTCTTTCCACGAACCTCCACATGCAGACGGGCACCCCGACGATCTTCATCTACGACGGGCATCCCGGCGGGGTCGGACTGACGAGAAGGGCGTTTGATCTTTTCCCCCGTCTGGTCGGCGATGCCCTGCGACTGATCAGGGAATGCCCCTGTGACGCGGGTTGCCCCTCTTGTATCCAGAGCCCGAAGTGCGGGAACCTGAACGAGCCACTGTTCAAAGCCGGAGCGATCAGCCTCCTGGAGTCGATGTCAGACGGTACCGGGACGGGATCAGCCTAGCGGCGGCCGCTACTCTGGCTTTTCTGGCAGTGCGGGTAGCCGTAAGTGGCGAGGGCCGGGATCGAACCGGCGACACCACGATTTTCAGTCGTGTGCTCTACCAACTGAGCTACCTCGCCAACGAGCAGACAGGCTATCGGGAAACGTCCGGGCTACGACCCCTGCTATTTGCCCTGGGCGGACGACAGCCCGGAACCCCGTCCGGACTGTGGCCTTTCAAAAGCATCCGGCTCTGGCAGGCAAATGAAAAGGGCCCCCGGATTGCTCCGGGGGCCCTTTTCCAAACGGTTGAAGCAGTGCCGGTCGGCGCTACTTCTTGACGGTCAGGGTTGACTTGGCTGAAAGGCTGCCAGTCTTGACCGTGATGTTGGCCTTGCCCTTGGCCTTCTTGGTGGCCTTGATCGTGATCTTCTTCGAGACGGTCTTGCCGGCCGGGACAGTCACCTTGACTGACTTCGGCGCCTTGACCTTCTTGTTGCTCGACTTGATGGTCACGGTGGCGGTGCCTGCAGCATCACCGGTGTTGGTGACCTTGATCGTCAGGGTGGCCTTCTTGCCCTTCTTGATCTTGCCCTTGGCCGGGGTCACGGCGATCTTGCTGATGTTGGCCGCGGGGACCGGAGCAACAATCGGCTGACAGTTCGGCGGGGTGCCGGTCTGGCCTTCCGGGCAAACCTGCGGCGGAGTGACGCAGTTCGGGAAGGTGCCGGTCTGGCCGTGCTCGGCGCAGGTCTCTGCGGCGGGCTTGGCCTCGGTTGCGGCCGGCATCGTGGTCAGCAGCGTGTCACTCTGGGCGAGCCAGAGGCCGCCAACCGGCTTCAGGACGTTCCGGATCAGGTTGCAGGCAGAAGGATTGCCCGCCACGGTGGTGACTGCCGGGACTGAACGCCAGGCACCGGCGAGAGCGCCGTCCTTGATCGCAGCCTTGTCAACAAAAGGCTTGCCGGCATGTGGCCAACCCTTCGAGGTCGAGACCGAGATGTTGATCGGAGCGAACTTGCAGGTGAGCGGTCCGGTACCCAGCCCCGGGATCGGCAGAGCGGAAACGTCGGTGACACCGAGGGTCAGTGCGATACCGAGGTCCATGCTCATGGCGCCAGTCGTATCGTTGTAATTGCCGGTGGCATCACGGTCAAGCGAGATGCCGCCGTTCAGGAGAACGTCATCGGCGGGACCCGGGTCATCACCGTCATCGAGCACTAGGTTGATCGGCGGGAAGTCGAGTCCGGTGGCCTTCGGCAGTGTGAAGTTGCCGTTGGCATCGGTGTACGTTCCGGCGATTGACAGCGGGTCGGGATCGTCCGAGTCAAGAACGAGCTCGTCCAGCTGGGCCAGAGTCACATCAACGTTGAGGCCGGCGTGATTGAAGTCGGCAGTGATTGGCGCGCCCGGAGTTGAAGCCTTGGCGTTGCCGGCACCGATAATCAGCGCGACACAGGCAGCGAGAAGAGCGGCCAGAGCCACCTTCACAGCCAGGCCCTTCGGGGCGGTTGTAACGAAAGTGCTGTTCATCATTCCTCCGTGGCCTTTTCCCTCTAAAGGTCCGGCCGATAGTTTTCTCCCTAGATGCAGTGGTTCCCTGCTCTTGGATTTTCCCGACAGCCTTGTGGCTGTCGTCCCTGACTGAACCTGCCTGATTGCCATAGTGACGACAATCACGCAAGCCCTAGTTGACGGCAGCATACAGAAACCGGCCACCCTTCGCAAACAAGCGGTTTCTGGAGAATCTCAGCAACCGGTGTAACGGGCCAGATGCTCCGCCGTCAATGTCGAGCGGTCTTTGACGAGTTCCTGCGGGCTGCCCTCGAAGACGACCTCCCCGCCATCATGCCCCGCTCCGGGCCCAAGGTCGATTATCCAGTCCGCATGTGCCATCACTGCCTGGTGGTGTTCGATCACGATCACGGATTTTCCGGAATCGACAAGTTGATCGAGGAGTCTGAGCAATTGTTCGATGTCAGCGAGGTGAAGGCCGGTGGTGGGTTCGTCCAGCAGGTAGATTTCTCCCTTGCCGCCCATCTCGGTTGCCAGTTTGAGCCGCTGTCGCTCGCCTCCGGAAAGGGTGGTGAGTGGCTGGCCGATAGCGAGATAGCCAAGCCCAACGTCCTCGAGCCGCTTGAGGATTTTCTGCGCCGCCGGAACGCTGGCATCCGTGCCCGTGAAGAATTCGAATGATTCGGTGACCGGCATGTCGAGGACCTCGCTGATGTCACGGCCACCAAACTTGTATTCGAGGACGGATGCCTGGAACCGCTTGCCTTCGCACTCTTCACAGCGGGTAGGAACGGCAGCCATGATGCCGAGATCTGTGTAGATCACACCGGCCCCGTTGCATGCCGGACAGGCACCATCGGAGTTCGCGCTGAAGAGGCCGGGTTTGACCCCGTTCTGTTTCGCGAAAGCCTTTCGGATTGGATCCAGAAGGCCGCTGTAGGTCGCCGGATTGCTTCGACGGGAGCCGCGGATCGGATCCTGGTCAACTGTGGCAACACCCTTCAGACCGACTACCGAACCGTCAATCAGCGAACTCTTGCCCGACCCGGCGACACCGGTGATCACTGTGAGGATCCCGAGTGGAATGTCCACATCCACCTCGCGGAGGTTGTTCCGGTTGGCCTTCCGGATTTCGATGCTTCCTTCCGGTTGCCGGACCTGCTCCTTGAGCGATGCGCGGTCATCGAGGTGCCTGCCGGTCGTGGTTCCGCTTTCCCGAAGTGCCTGAAAGCTGCCCTCGAAGCAGATCTCGCCACCACCGCTTCCGGCCAGCGGGCCGAGGTCAACGATGTGGTCGGCTATCTCGATCACTTCCGGCTTGTGCTCGACAACAAGGACGGTGTTCCCTTTGTCACGGAGTCTCAGCAAGAGCCCGTTCATCCTTTCGATGTCGTGAGGATGCATGCCGGCGGTTGGTTCGTCGAAGACATAGGTCACATCAGTGAGGGACGAACCAAGCTGGCGAACCATCTTGACCCGCTGCGCTTCGCCACCCGAGAGGGTCGCCGATGAGCGGTCCAGCGAGAGATAGCCGAGTCCGATTTCAACGAAGGATTCAAGGTTCACTTTCAGAGCCTCGACCAGTGGTGCCACCGTCGGCTCTTCCAGATCAGCGATCCATCCGGCCAGGTCGCTGATCTGCATCCGACAGAGATCGGCAATGCTCCTGCTCTCGATCTTTGAGGATCGGGCTGCCTCGCTCAGCCGGGTGCCGTCACATTCCGGACAGGGAGCGAAACTCACGACCCGGTCGACGAATGCTCGAATGTGGGGTTGCATTGACTCCCGGTCCTTGCCGAGCATCGAGCGCTGGATAGCCGGGATGACCCCTTCATAGGTGAGGTTGGTGCCTTCTATCTTGAGCTTCGTGGGCTCCTTGTAGAGGAGATCGGCGAGCTCCCGCTTGCTGAACTTGCTGACCGGTTTGTCGGGGTCGAAGAATCCGCAACCACGAAAGATCCTCCCGTACCAGCCTTCCATGCTGTACCCGGGCACCTTGAGGGCACCTTCGTTCAGGGAGAGACTCCCGTCGTAAAGTTCAGTCAGGTCGAAATCGGAGATTGAACCGCGTCCTTCGCAGTTCTGGCACATGCCGCCGATGCGGCTGTAGGTGACCCGCTTTGCTTTCTCCCCACCCTTGCGGAGTACGCCTGTCCCTTCGGCAGACTGAACGTTGAAGGAGAAGGCCTGGGGCGAACCGATCGCCGGTTTGCCGATACGGCTGAAGAGGATCCGCAGCATCGCCCCCACATCCGTGACGGTCCCGACTGTGGACCGGGCATCGCCACCGAGTCGCTCCTGGTCCACGGTGATCGCCGTGGTCAGGCCATCAATCAGATCGACCTCCGGCCTCGCCGAGGTCGGCATGAAGCCCTGGACGAAGGTGCTGTAGGTCTCGTTGATCAGGCGCCTGGATTCTGCGGCGATTGTCCCGAAGACGAGCGAACTCTTGCCGGACCCGGATACGCCCGTGAAAGCGGTGAGCCGGCGCTTGGGAATCTCGACGCTGACATCCCGGAGGTTGTTGACCCTCGCCCCCTGCACGTGAATCCGGTCATGGCCGTCAGCAGCAACCCCGGAGGATCGCCGACTATTTGTCTTGCTCATTGGCCAGACACTACGCTGCAACCCCAACCGGCGGCAACTGCCGACGGAGCGTTTTCCTGATTGCTTCCGGGCCCACTCCGGGGTTCCTGACGGACGGATTCGAGAAGGAACCCGACTCCGTAGGCGATGTGGCGAGTCTCGCCGTGATGAATCTTCGGGTAGCCGTTGACGAACCCGCGCAGCAGTTCCCGCTTTCGTCTGTCTTCGGGATCGGCCTTCCGAACCATAAATCCCTGGTCCTCGAACTCGTTGACCAAGGTGGATGCGTTCGACCGCTCGATCCCCAACATCGAAGCCAGGTCACTCATCGACATCGGCCATAGCCATTTCCGGACTAATCCCCGGAATGACCCGCATGGGCCGTGAAGGGTTCGAACCTTCGACCTTGAGATTAAGAGTCTCCTGCTCTACCAACTGAGCTAACGGCCCGGGAAGTCGGTTCCGATCTTGGGAACCGGACGGAAAGTATAAAGCCGCCGGGCCAAATCCGTGGCCCGGCGTGCGTTTGCCCTAAGGCGTGGTGGTACCGCCGACGGAGGTGTCAGAGCCGAGGCTGCCGAGTGGATTCTCGAGCGATTCACCGCCACTCTTGCGAGCCTGCTTCTTTGCCTTGGTGATCAGCTTCCCGACCCGCTTCGCATCCTTCTCGGTTGCGTCAAGGGTTTGGCGGATTTCTTCCTGCTCCGCCTTGTCAGGTGTGGCGGCGATCGCCTGCTTGCGGGTCTGCGCTGCCTTGTCGTACTGCTGGGCATAGAGCTGGAAGGTAGCGAGCTGCGTCAAGGGTCCGGCCGCGTTCACGCCACCGTTTTTCTGTTCCTTCACGGCATTGTCGGCATAGAACTGCTGGGCCGAAGCTGCGTCCTGGATATTGCTCTCAAACTGGGCCACCGTAGATCCCTGCGCGAGAGTGAAGAGCGTGTTCGCCACCAGCTGTGCAACTGCCGGATCGGGATCGCCGTTTGACCTTCTGACGTAACGGTCCCAGGATTCGGCCGCAAGCTGGTATTGCTGCTGGGCTTCCTCGGTGACAGTCTGGGCACCGGTGGTCTGGTCAATCTCGACCAGGGAATTGCCGGCATTTATTCGTGCCCGGATCAGTTCCTTGGAAACGTTTTCATTGGCCGGCTGCTGCTGTGACCTCGTCTGGAGTTTCTCGGCCCGTTCCAGGTTCGCTTCAGCCGCATCCTGATTGACGCTAGTGCTGTTGCCGAACGGATTGATACCGCCGGGCAGTCCGATCACCACGAGGCTGGCGGCCATGATGAAGGCGAGGATCACGTAAATGACCTGAATAACCCTCTTTCGCCGACCGCGAAGGTCGAAGAGCATCCTGTTTTCGGGTTCTTCTGCCACTTGGCTAGTTCTCCTGGATCGACGGTAGCTGGGAATCGGCAGCATCCTTGGGTTGGCCGATACCCCGAGCGAGCAAGATACTCAACTCGTAGAGTAAAAGTAGCGGGACCATCTCGATCAGCATTGAAATCGGGTCGACTCCGGGCAATGCCGCAGCCAGCACGGCGATGATCAGATAGGCGTATCTGCGGTTTTTCCGGAGTTGCTGGACGGTCATGATCCTGAGCCGCACGAGGGCAAGCACGATGATCGGAACCTGGAAGACGACCCCGCCGGCGATCAGGGTCATCGAGAAGAAGGAGTAGTACTCGCGAGCTCTCAGTTCGATCGAGAACTGAGCCTCGTTGAAGTTGAGAAGGAACTTGATCGCGGCCGGAAGCACGATGAAATAGGCGAAGACCACGCCGGCAAGGAAGAGCAGGGGAATGACCACCAGCATCGGCAGGATTGCCCGCCGTTCGCGGGGTGAGAAGGCCGGCAGGATATAGGCGAAGATCTGGTAGCTGATGAAGGGCGCCGAGACAATGATCGCGGCGTAGGCGCAAACCGTCACCGTGGTCATGAAAGCCTCGGTCGGGGCCAGCACCGTCAAGGCCTGATACTGCTCGGGAAGCGGTGCAGCGGCAAGATCGAGGATGACATTGCTCTGCCAGAAACAGACCGCGAAGGCCAGCCCGAGACAGACCAGGGAATAGATGATCCGGGAGCGAAGCTCGTCGAGGTGATCGACGAGACTCAGGTGCTCGTCATGACTGACCGGCTTCAGTTTGGCCACGGACCGGCCTCAGTCGGATTTCTCGCGGACAACCTCGCCGGTGACTTCGGTTACCTCTGGCTCCTCGCCAGGCAGAGGGCTTGCCTGATCGGCAGGGGGCGGGGTCAGTTCAGCCGGCTCGCTATCCGGTTCGTCTTCGTCTTCATCATGGTCGTCCTTGCCCACGTTGCTGAGGCCATCCTTGAACTCGCTGAGTCCACGACCGAGCGACTTGCCGAGTTCCGGAAGCTTCTTCGGGCCGAAGACGATCAAAGCAATGATCAGCACAATGGCGATTTCGAGTGGGCCGATATTGGGAATCATCTGGTCACCAATCGTACCTGCGAACGCGTTTCAACTCCGGATCACCCGGATTGTGGACGGCTAATCCTTGAAATTGAGGTAGTACCGGGAAGCTGTCGGCTCCACCTGGCCCTGGTACTTGGAGCCCTTTTCGCCTGACCCGTAGGCGGCTTCCACCGCCCGGTCCATCCGCATGAACGAGAGCTGGCCAATCGGCATGCCCTTGTAAATGGTGATTGGGAGATTGGCCACATTGGAGAGCTCCAGGGTGAGGTTGCCGGAGAAGCCGGCATCGACGAAGCCCGCGGTGGAGTGGATCAGCAGGCCGAGACGCCCGAGCGAACTCTTGCCTTCAAGACGGGCGACGAGGTCATCCGGAACGGTGACCCGCTCCAGGGTCTGGCCGAGAACGAATTCGCCGGGATGCAGAATGAACGGCTCTTCGTCGGCTGGTTTGATCAACTCGGTCAGATCCTCCATCGGCTGCTTGACGTCGATGTAGGGGTAGCGGGAGTTGTTGAAGACCCGGTAGCTGTGATCAACCCGGAGGTCGATGCTTGAAGGCTGAATCAGGCTCTCCTCAAAGGGATCAAGGACGATTCGGCCCGCTTCGATCTCCTCCCGGAGAGTCTGGTCGCTCAAAACCATGGGCGGCAGTATCCCAGACCGCGCCGACTGAACGTCGCGGGCCCGGGTATCAGCTGTACCTGAGAACCACTCCGTCGGCGATCAGTTCCAGCAGCTGCTTCTGATCCGGCTCTACCCCGGCCCCGGTCAGCCCGGCCTTGGCCTCGTCAATCAGGCCGATCGCCTGGCCGCGAACCTGCTCAAGAGCACCGGTAGCGGCAATCCGGTCACAGACCCGTTCGGCCGAGGCTTCATCCAGCGAAGCCAGATCAACCTCGAGCAGTGAACGGTCCACCCGGGCGGCAATGATCAGAGGGAGAGTCACCGTGCCGTCGAGCAGGTCGGTGCCCCGGGCCTTGCCGGTGCGGTCGGGTGGTCCGGCGACGTCAAGAACATCGTCAAGCAGCTGGAAGGCGAGTCCGATTCGCTGGCCGAACAAGCCGATCGGTTCGGGGTCACCACCAGTGCTGGATCGTCCCAGCACGCAGGCCGCTTCAAAGAGCCGTCCTGTCTTGAGACCGCAACGCTCGAAATAGTCAGCCTCCGTGAGGTCCAGATTGAAGGCGCCCTGTCTCTGGCGGAGCTCCCCCCGGGCAAGGTCAACTGCAGTCGCGCTGACTTCGGAAACTGCTTCGTGGTCGCCCCCGTCGACCAGGATCCGGAATGCAGTCGAGAACAGGCGATCTCCAAGTGCGGTGGCGCGATCCCGGCCGGAACTGGCGAAAACGGTCGGCAGCCCTCGTCTCAGAGGAGCCCGGTCGAGAACATCGTCATGGACGAGGCTCGCCATGTGAATCAGCTCGACAGCGATCCCTGCCCGGACCGCCTTTGCCCCGGCCAGAGGACCGGCACAGAGCAGGACCAGCATCGGACGCATCCTCTTGCCCCCGGCCTTCAACGTGCGGACGGCATCGTCGGCCAGCTCGCCGTCTCCCTGGACCGCGGCCAGAAGGCCCTGTTCAACTTCGGTCATGCGGGCCGGCAACCAGACACCGGCGGCATCGGTTACGGCAGTGACCGGCTCGGGCAAAGAGCGGTTCGGGGGAGTATCCCCGGAGGCTGCGTTCACCGGACCCCGGAGTGAAGAGCGATGATCCCTCCTGCCATCAGGGTCCAGCGGATGTGCCGGAAACCGGCATCGTCCATGCGTCCGGCAAGGGTTTCGGCATCGGGGAAGCTCCGCACCGATTCCGGCAGGTAGGTGTAGGCCGAAGAGTCGCCTGCGAGCTTTCCAAGCTGGGGCACGATCCGGTCAAACCAGAGTCCGAAGAAGCCGGCCAGCGGCTGACGGCGAGGCTGCGTGATTTCAAGGATTACCAGCCGGCCGCCCGGAACCAGGACCCGCCTCATCTCGTTGATTCCCTTGTCCAGGTCGGCCAGGTTGCGGGCACCAAAAGCGATTGTGACCGCATCGAAGCTGTCGTCTTCAAAGGGGAGATCGAGCGCATCCGCCCACTTGAACTGTGCCTGCCGAAGACCTTCTTTTTTGGCTTTCTCAAGCGCCAGGTCCAGCATCGGCCTTGAAAAGTCGGCGCCAATCACTTGCCCCTCCGGACCGACTTTTTCCGCCAGCATCAAAGCGAGGTCACCGGTTCCGCAGCAAAGATCAAGGGCCTTCATGCCTGGTTCAAGCCGTGCCCGTTCTGTGGCACGTGCCCGCCAGCTCTGATCCAGCCCGGCGGTCATGACCCGGTTCATGCGGTCATAGACACCGCTGATCCGGTCGAACATCGAGTTGACCTCACCGGCGAACTCCTGGTCACCCCGGCGCGGAGGTGCCTGGCTCATGTCAATCCTCCTAGTGCTCGGAGCTGAGCGAGGCCAGGTAATCAGCCACCGCGTTCAGGTTCTCTTCCCCGAGACCCTGGAACGAAGGCATGATGCCGGGGCCGACAGCCACCGACTGCTTGATCGCTTCCCGCGGGACATTTGCCCCGATGTCGGTCAGGTCGGGGCCGAGGCCACCATGGGCCCCGTTTTCACCGATCGAATGACAGGCCAGGCAACCGGACTCGGCTACCAGCAGCTTGCCCGCTTCGTACTGGGGTGCGGTCTCCATCTCGATCTCCGTCGGTGAACCGGCGGTGGCGCCCAGGTAGGTCAGGAAAGCCATGGCGATGATCACCAGAATGCCTGTGATGGTAGCGATGGGTCGCTTCCACGGAATCCGCTCCGGGCCCCGGTCATAGAAGGGGAGCAGAAGCAGCAGCACCATGCAGATGGTGGGGATACCGATCGTCGCAAGCGGCACCAGGGCCGGTGGCTTGATTACGCGCAGCAGCTCGAAAAGGTAGAAGAAATACCACTCGGGGCGCGGTACATAGGTGGTGGTGGTCGGATCTGCCTTGGGTCCCTGCTCGGCACCCATGACGATCGACATCGCAATCATCACCGCGGCGACGATCAGCATCATCACCGAGTCCTTCATGATCGCGTACGGGAAGAACGGCTTGCCCTTCTTCTTCAGGATCTCGTATTCGCGGAGGTACTCCTCCTTTTCACGGGCGTTCACGAGTTCACCTCCCCGTTGCCGGAATCTTCAGCCGGGGGTTCGGCCGAAGCATCAGCGGGTTCCTCGGTTGAAGCTTCATCGACCGGAGTCTCGTCGGCGGCAGGTGCCGACGCAGAGAGTTCAGCCTCGGTTTCTTCAGCCTCGGTTGCCAGGACGGCTTCGGCTTCAGCCGCGTCGGCTTCGGCTTCATCAACCGGAACCCCGGCAGCTCCGGCGGAGGCAGTGGCGGCCACCGGCACCTCTTCCAGATCTTCGGTCGCGACCCCGGCAGCGATGGCTTCGGACGGCCGCGCACCCTTCGGGCGCGGCGCACGGATCCACGGCGGGGCGGTTGTGCCCAGCTTGACCACAAGGAAGAGATGGGCGCCGATCAGGGCACCGATCAACCCCGGCACAACCATCATGTGCAGGGCATAGAACCGCGAAAGCGTGGTGGCGCTGAAGTCCGGTCCTGCCCGTAGGAAGTCCGCAAGGTAAGGACCGACGACCGGACCGGAGGCGGTGATGTTGTTGGCCACGATCGTCGCCCAGAAGGAACGCTGGTCGAAGGGCAGCAGGTAGCCGGTCAGACCCATAACCGTGGTCAGGATGAGCAGCACAACGCCGATCACCCAGTTCAGCTCACGCGGATACTTGTAAGCCCCGAAAAAGAAGGTGCGGGCCATGTGCAGGAAGATCAGGATGATCATCAGCGAGGCGCCCCACTTGTGCATCCCCCGGACGAACTCGCCCATGAAGACCTCGTTGGTCAAATGGGTGATCGAGGCGTAGGCCTGAGTCGCGGAGGGGGTGTAGTACATCGAGAGAAAGACCCCGGTGATGGCCTGCATGGCGAAGATGAACATGGTGGCTGAACCAAGGGTGTAGAACCAGTTGGTTCCCTTGGGTACATGCCGCGACATCATCGCGGTGAAGATTCCGGTCGCGTTGGTTCGCGAATCGACCCAGCCGGCTACGTCAATGCCGCCCTGGGTGCTGTGGTGAACTCCGAGATCCTTGGCCTGACCCAGACGCTCGCCCTTGGTGGGCTTGGTCACGGGCTCGGCGGACTCGTCGGTCGCGGCCTGCTTCTTTCGCTTTAGAAGGCTCATTCAGATCAGTTGCCGGGGGGCGGGAAGGTCGAGGGGCGTGGCGGGTACAGGAATTCCCAGATGCCGCCGGTGAATTCGCCAGGGTCGCGAACCCGGACTGCCTTCAGCTGGTTGGTGACCGAGTAGCGCGGTCCGAGTTCGACCTGTCCGCCCTTGATCCGGGTCTGGAAGCGATCGAGCGGACGTACCGGCGGACCACCAATCCGCTTGCCGAGGAAGTCATAGACACCACCGTGGCAAGGACAGATGAAGTTCTGGGCGGCCTGGACAAAACGGACCGGGCAACCGAGATGGGCGCAACGGGTTGAAACCGCGATTACCTCATTGGGATCCTCGTCGTATTCGACCGAACCCTTGCGGACATACGCAGTGGTCTTTCCTACTTCGCCAATGCCGGTGGTTTCGGTGAAGACAACCTGCTTGTAATCATCCGCGTTGAAATCATCAACCGGGCCGACTGCTTCCCAGCGCTCTTCGCCCCGCGTGAAAAGCGGGGCCATCGCGAAGCCGACCACCGGCAGCACGACGGCAGCAGCCGCGATGCCACCGACTGCCTGACTGGCAACGGTGAAGACATGGCGACGAGTCATGGACTCGCCCTCGAAGTAGCCGCGAGGTTCGGCCTTCGGCAGTTTGACGCGGGGCTCTTCCCCCGACTCGGAATTGTTGTTCAACGGTTCGGACACGCTTCTAGGAATTCGACGGGCGGGAGTCTATTGCAGTCCGGGCAATGTCGAATTCCCGCCCCAACCCGTGGGCGGCGGCGGTCTCTGACGACCAGGCCCTGAGAGCTTCTGCGGCGCCCTCCCGGCCGGCCTCCAGTGCCTCGATCGCCGCTTCCTGTTCTGGTTGTTTTCCGCATGCCAATGCGACAATCTGGCCGAGCCAGAGTTCTTCAGCCAGATCCGGCCGACCGGCCGCCTGGAGTTCGGCTGCGACCCGGATCAAATCCGACAGAATCGCTGTGGATTCAAGGTCCCTGAAAGTCGCGAGGCCGCTAATTCCGATCGCATAGAAGAGGTCCCCCGCCAGGAGCGCCAGGTCGGCATCCGGTGCGTCGAGTATGCGCGAGCTCCCGTAATGGCAGAGATAGCCCTCCCGCACGGCCTCCACGATGAACGAATAATCATCGCCCCGGGACGCCGTCCCCGGCCCGGCAGCGGCGAGGTCACCGAAACACGGATCGGCCGGCCCTTTGAATCGCCGGTCCCCCGCCAGCAGGGGCGGGCCTTCCTCCCGGACCCGGTCGGTGAGGCGATCAAGCGTGGCGGAGTGACTCAACCGATCACCCGGTTCGGATCGGTCGCAGCGAGAGCTTCCGCCGCAGCCATCAAGGTGCGGTCAATCGCGATCTCGTCGTGGGCGAGAGAAACGAACCAGGCCTCGAACTGCGATGGAGGAAGCCAGATTCCCCGTTCCAGCATCGCCCGGTAGAAGGCGGCATGCCGTTCCCGGTCGGTGGCCATTGCATCGCTGAAATTCCTGACTGGACGTGCGGAAAAGAACAGGGTGACCAGCCCCGGGGCGGAAGCGACCTCGAGGTTGTGTTCCCGCGCCAGATCATCCAGCCCGGAAACCAGTCGGTCGGTGAGGGTCGCGAGCCGGTCGTACGCGGTGGCGTCCAGCTGTCTCAGGGTGGCGAGGCCGGCGGCGACCGCGAGTGGATTCCCGGACAGGGTCCCCGCCTGGTAGACCTCACCGGCCGGTGCGAGATTGTTCATCAGCTCCCGTGGACCACCTACCGCCGCTGCCGGCAGGCCGCCGCCGATGATCTTGCCCATCACGGTCAGATCGGGTTTGACCCCGAAGAGTTCCTGGGCACCACCGCGGGCAACCCGGAACCCTGTGATCACCTCATCGAAGACGAGCAGAGCCCCAGCCTTCCCGGTTGCCTCACGGAGGAACTGGAGGTAGCCCTCTTCCGGGGGAACGATGCCCATGTTGGCCGCCACCGGCTCCGCGAAGACCGCGGCAACATCATGGTCGGCGAGTGCCCTGTTGATGGCATCCCGGTCGTTCCAGTCAACCACCACGGTGCCCGCCGCCTGGGCCGCCGGAATCCCGGGGCCGGAAGGAATCCCGTGGGTGGCCACTCCCGAACCGGCTTCCGCGAGAAGCCCGTCGGAATGCCCGTGGTAGGCCCCGGCGAACTTGATCAGCACTTCACGGTCAGTTGACGCGCGGGCCAGCCGGGCGGCAGTCATTGCCGCTTCGGTGCCGGAACTGGTCATGCGGATCATCTCGACGGAAGGCATCCGTGACACGACTTCCTCGCCGAGTTCGACTTCAGCTTCGGTTGCCGCGCCGAAGCTGGTGCCACGGGCGGCCGCTTCGCGGATGGCCTCGAGAACCTGCGGGTTGGTGTGGCCAAGGATCATCGGTCCCCAGGAGCCAACCCAGTCGAGGTAGCGGCGACCGTCACGGTCGATCACCTCGCCGCCCTCTGCCGATTCAATGAAGACCGGGTCGAGCCCGACCTGGCGCATGGCCCGTACCGGTGAATTCACACCTCCGGGAAGAACCTGCCGCGCTCTTTCGAAAAGGGCGGCGTTGTCGGGGCGTCCGGCCTGGGCACCGGCTTCTTCGATTTCCCTTGCCTTTGCTTCCTGGTACTCCACTTCCTGGTTGCTTTCACCCAGAAGCCGGCCATCGCCGCGAACCTTGATCGTGACCTTGTCGGGAGCACCCCGGCTCAGGCCGGACATCAGACCGTCACCCCGCTTCTCACTTCAACCATCCGGCTGCCTCTTTCGCGAAGTAGGTGACGATGAAGTCGGCTCCGGCCCGGCGGATCGTGACCAGCGATTCAAGCGCGGCAGCCTGCTCGTCCAGCCAGCCATTTGCCCCGGCCGCCCTGATCACCGCGTACTCGCCGGAGACCTGGAAGGCGGCAACCGGCGCGCCAGTCTCATCTTTCACGCGACGGACGATGTCAAGGTAATGCGACGCGGGTTTGACCATCAGGGCATCAGCGCCCTCCTCGAGATCCAGCTTCGCCTCCCGGATCGCCTCATCCGAGTTGGCTGGATCAAGCTGGTAGCCACGACGATCACCGAATTGCGGGGCGGAACCGACAGCCTCCCGGAAGGGTCCATAGAAAGCCGACGAGAACTTGGCCGCATAGGAAAGGATCGCGGTGTCGGGAAAGCCTTCCTCGTCAAGCTGATAGCGGATCGAGCCGATCCGGCCGTCCATCATGTCGCTTGGCGCCACGATGTCAGCCCCGGCTTCGGCATGGGAGATCGCCGTCCGGGCAAGTAGCTCCACGGTGACGTCATTGTCCACCCTGCCGTCCCGCACAAATCCGCAATGGCCGTGGTCGGTGTACTCGCAGAGACAGACATCGGTGATCACGATCAGATCCGGATGAGCCTCCTTGAGTGCCCGGACAGTCATCTGGACCACACCCTCGTCGTCGTAGGCACCTGTGCCGGCTTCATCCTTTTCCGAAGGGACCCCAAACAGGAGCACAGCAGGAATTCCCGCTTCGAGGACCTCACCGGCCTCCTCGACCAGCGCCGCGATCGAGTAGCGGTTGATTCCCGGCATTCCCTCGATCGGGTCGCGCAGGTCTGTGCCGGCCGTGGCAAACAGCGGCTGAATCAGATCCGCTGGTGAAAGTGTCGTTTCACGGACAAGGCCCCTCAAGGCCGGGGTCCGGCGCAGTCGGCGCAGACGCGTGGAAGGAAAACTCATGTCTCCAGTCTAGGCAGCGCAGCGTGTCCGTTACGCCCGGGCTGCCCTAGAAGCGGCGCAGGGCCAATCGCGCGAGGGCTCCATAGACGACGGTGAGAATTATCAGGTGAAGGAGCGGGAGCCAGAGGGAGGGACCCGAGAGTTCAAGGCCTCCGGTCAAGGCGTCCAGGGTCGGCCGAAATGGAAAGATCGCGCTGACCAGACTGAAGGCGGTTTCGATGGCCGGTCCCACCGCGTCGTCGGGGACCAGCGAAAGCAGCGCCACCGGCAGGCAGATCATTACCGCGGCGAGGGTCGCGGCCCGAACCTCGCGCGCCGCCGCCCCGAGCGCCGAGCCGCCTGCCGAGAAAGCCGCGGCGCCGAAAACCAGGGCGAGTAGCCAGTAGGGAGCTCTCCCCCACTCGATGCCGACGAAAATACCCAACCCTGACAACAGGATCAGGGCCACTGCGGTCCCGACCACCGTCCCGAGACCGATTTTGGCGGCAAGGATCTGACTGCGACTGACCAGGCCCGCCGTCAAACGGGTGAAAGCGTTTTCTTCCCTTTCCAGCGCGACAGAACCGGCAACCAATAGCACCGTGACGAACATCAATGCGAAACCGGTGGTGACCCCGATCGCGAACGTGTCAAGCGAGGGTGCCTCGTCACCAACTTCGATCTTCTCGGCCTGGATCGGCTGGGTGATCGCCGTGAGCAACGGGCCGGCAAGGTCGAGGTTGTCGGTCGCGAGACCCGCGAAAGTGATCGCTCTCTTAAGTTCCTCCCGATCGGTCCCGGGCGGCACCTTCGGCTCGATCTTCCTCAGGATCTGCTCGCTCTTCGTCAGCCCGAGCACCTCGATCTCCTGACCGAGCAGATCCAGCTCGCCACCCTTGAGGATCAAGTCCAGATACTGCTTCGCCCCTTCCGAGAGGCGCTGGGCGAGCAGCAGGTTCGCTTCACCGAGCATTGCGTCAATGCGGTCGTCCGTGACCTGGTTCTCGACCGTGTCGGAACCGTTGACGATGATCTGGATCACCGGGGGTTCCGGGTTCAGCGAAGCAAGCGACCGGATCCTGTCACCCGTGTCCTCGGGCAGGACTACCGCAGCCGTGGCCTCACCCGCTTCAACCATCTCCGTCGCCTCGGCTGTGCTGTTCGCTTCAATGCAATCGACCCGGTCGCAGAGCTGGTCACGAATTTCGTTGCCATCGACTTCTTCTCCTCCGAAGCCGAGGGACTCGCTGGGGGGCATCGCGTTGTAGAGCGCGACACGGGTCTGCTCTCCGCCACGGGTCATCGCGAAGCCGACCAGGAGAGCGATAAGTATCGGATACAGAACGAGCAGGGCGAGCTGAAGTGGTGAACGCCTGAGAATCTGAAGATCCTTCTGCAGCAGCCAGCGCATCAGTGCCCCCGCTCCCGCAGGAACGCCAGGAAGGACGACTCGAGATCCCCCGTGGCCCCGCCTGCTTCCACCTCGGAACGCAGTTCGTCTGCGGTGCCGTTGAAGACACGTTCTCCTTCCGCCAGCACGACGATCCGCTCCGCGTAGCGCTCCGCTTCCCCGATGTCATGTGTGGAGAAGGTCACTGAAGTGCCGTCGCCGACCAGGCCTAGCACGAAGCTCCAGAGGCGTTCGCGCTGGGCGGGATCAAGACCGACGCTCGGCTCGTCCAGCAGGAGAACCGAAGGTCCGGCCATCAGGCCGATCGCGATGTTGACCCTTTGCTGGTTTCCGCCGGAAAGGGTGCCGACCGGGTCATCGGCCCTGGCGGAGAGGCCGGTCAGACCGAGCATCCGCTCCACCATGGTTTGCGGGGCCTCGGAAGTCAGGCCCGCATCATGTTGCAGTCGGGCGAAAAGCAGCAGGTTCTCCCTCACCGTGAGCCGCCGATAGAGCGCCGCCTGCTGCGGCACCCAGGCCACGCCATGTCCCTCGACCTGACCAGAATCCGGTTTCGAGATTCCGGCGAGAATCGAAAGCAGCGTGGTCTTGCCAGCCCCATTCGGACCAATCAGGGCGACAACTTCGCCCGGGCCGACTTCGAAGTCAACCCCGCCGAGAGCCTCTCGCCCGTCGAATGACTTGCTGACTTCCCGCGCCGCAAGCGCTGGTTCCTGCGATTTCACCTTGAGCAAGTTACCTTGGACCCGCCGACGGAAGAAGCTGGCCCCTGCGGGCGGCACGTCTCCGTGCCGGCCGGCGTCTGTCCCTTCTGGCGCGGACCGACCGGTCCCTCTAGGGTGAGAAGTCGTGAAGCTCCTGTTTATCGGTGATGTCGTCGGCAGCCCCGGCCGAAAGGGGCTCGCTGCTGTCATGCCGCGTCTCCGTCAGCAACATTCTCCTGATCTGGTTGTCGTGAACGGGGAGAACTCGGCTGGCGGTCTCGGGATTACCGAGAAGACAGCCGGAGACATTTTCAACTGCGGAGCCGATGTGATCACACTCGGGAATCACAGCTACCGGCAGCGGGAGAGCTGGGATTACCTGGACCGCGCCGACAACGTGGTGCGGCCGGCCAACTACCGCCGGGCCAACCCCGGACGAGGTCACTGTGTAATCGAAGTGAACCCGGCGGACGGCTCCGGACCGAGACGGGTTGCAGTCATCAATCTGATCGGAAAGATCGGTCTCGATGCCGCCCGCTCGCCATTTGACGAAGCGGATCTGATTCTCGGAGAGCTGGAAAGAAACGGCGGGGCGGACACGGTCATCGTTGATTTCCATGCGGAAGTGACAAGTGAAAAGGTGGCGATGGGATGGTGGCTCGATGGCAGGGTAGCGGCCGTGCTCGGCACCCACACCCATGTACCGACCGCCGACGGACGGGTACTGCCGGGCGGGACCGCATTCATTTCCGATGTGGGAATGACTGGCGCGAGGGAATCGGTGCTTGGCGTGAAGAAGGAGCAGGCCATCGAAAAGATGCGGACCGACATGCCGGTCCGGTTCGAGACCGCTACCGGGGATGTCTGGGTGATGGGTGCGTTAGTTGGGATCGGCGAGAGTGGACTCGCCACGAGCTTCGATCAGATTCTTGTGCCGGTGGCCGGTGAAGGCTCGCCGGAAGATCCCTGACACCGGAAGTCAGGACTGGAAATGCTCCCGGATTATCGGGGCTACATCCCTGAGTCCCCATTGCCTGCGGGCCTGGTGACGGTCCCTGACTGCCTGGTCCGGAGAGTCGGGGCCGCAACCTACAAAGAGCAACGGGCCTTCTGAATCTTCCTGGCGGAGTGAGCCGTGACTGCCACCTGGACAATGCACCGAACCACCCCAGTCGACGCATTCGTAGCCGAGGACAGCGGAGACGATCAGGTCACCTCCATGTGGGGCAACAAGTGCTGCCCATAGGCGACCGAACCCGTCCGGGTACTCCGGCATCTCGATTCGTCCCGCTTCAACCGAGGCGCCAAGCGCCTCGATGTTGCCGCTGATACTCCAGGCCCTTCCGCGACGGTCAGTGACCGTTTCACGGCCAGCCTCCGAGATCGGCGAGTCGAGATCAAGGGGAAAGAAGTCAAGTCGGCGTCCGTCCCGTTCCACCACCGCAAGCTCTCCCGGGTCTGAATGACCCGGTCGCGGTAGACGGGCAACCGGGTTGCCGTTGCTTTCGGTCCAGGCAATCAGCTCAACTCCTTCCAGCGCGGCCAGGTGTTCGCGGATCCGGTTGTGACGAACCGGGTTGTCCCCTTCCGCCAGGAGATAGATGTGGGCGGCCCTGGAGGTCGGACTGACTGCGACTTCCGCCAGATCCGGTTGTTCCGAAGAGGGAGGGAGTACCTGCCACTTTCGGGACATCCAGTCGATGATGTCCAGCCGCTTTTCGACGTCGGTATGTGCATGGTCCGCCAGCAGAATCAAGGCATGATCGTTGATGAACGGTTCCACGCCGCCCGCGGCCCGGATCACTTCAGCAAGGCAATAGTCAGCCCGTTCAATGGAACGGGTCGAGGCTCGTGGGCCATGCCTGTGCGAGTAGTTGTCGTTGTCGGGAAAAGAAAGCAACATGAAGTCAAACCGGTCACGACTGACCAGTTCCGAGGCACAGCAGGCGGAATACGCATCCCGTTTGCCGGGGATGGAACTCGCCTTGCATGCTGTCTCCATCGACGAATAGAGGTCCCCGTAGAAGAGTTCTTTCGGACCCCAGGTTCCGTAGTCGAAATTGAGCAGACCTGCCTCGATCGCCTTCCCGGTCACCCCCGCCAGGTTCACTTCATGCCGGTGACGGCCCCGGTAGATGAGAAACGGAGTCGCGGCCGTTCTCACGTGACGGTCATCCAGAGTCTCGAAGACAGTTTCCACGTTCGGACTCAGGTGGCTGAGGTTCATGTTGTAGACGAGGTCATGAAGGGAACGGAAGAGACCGAAAGCCCTGGTTGCCTCAAGTGAAGAGCCGTACTCCACGTAGCGTCGCTCCGCCCGGTGGAACCAGTTCATGCCGCTGATCCAGTGCTGGTCTGAGGCAACCCCGGTAACCATTTCCGCCGAAGCGACCGGGGTCACCGACGGAAAGGAAGAAACGCAGTTCTCGATCAGCTGACCACGTTTGACCAGCCGGCTGAAGGTCGGGGCACGGCCTTCCGCGATCGTCTGCCGGAGCATGTCGGTTCGGAGTGAATCGACATAGGCCAGAACCAGCTTGCGGGCCATGGTTGCGCTCAGCGGAGGACGCGGAGTCCGGCGTGCTTACGATCGGCCTGCTTGCGCCGCCGCCAGGCAAGGTAGACAAGAAATGCGGCAGGCAGGATCGCGAACGGGGGGAAGACCAGACAGATGATCGCAATGACCAACGCCACGAAGACGGTGATCACAGCCAGGGCCGCAGTACCGCCGCGCCTTTGAGCACCACTGATCACGTCGCTGACCACAGCGCAGGTTAGGACCGCCGCGATTGCCCCGACCAGCGTTCCGATCAGCACCGTGCCGTCAAGAACCGAGGTGCCCAGGTAGCCGAGCACCGCTCCGATGATGCCGGCGAGAATCGCCATGCGTCCGCGAGCCGACCCCTCCAGTCCGGTGGTTCCGGCGATCATGCCGGTGGCAATACCTATTCCCGTGGCCAGGCAGATTGTCGAGAAAGTTCCGATACCGGCAGAATAGAAGGATGGCGGCCTCACCACCTCCCCGACGTCAGCGGACCCGGGCCAAAGACCTGGAGAGATACGCGGCGCTGTTCGCCAAACGAACCAGGGTAATGCGTTCATCTGCGATGCGGGACATGATGGAGATCACCGCGCGCCCCGAGGTGATTTCACTTGCCGGGGGGTTGCCGGACACTTCGACCTTTCCGCCTGAGGCCTTCGCCGCGGAGATGCACCGGATCGAGAAGACCGCTGTGCCGGAGGTTCTCCAGTACGGACCAACCGAGGGTTCAATGCTGGTCCGGGAGCAGATCGTGGAAGTGATGGCCAGTGAAGACACCCATGTGGATGCGAAGGATGTAACCGTCACAACTGGCGGACAACAGGCGATAGACCTGATCACCAAGGTCCTGATCGATCCAGGAGACGTGATTATCTGCGAAGCCCCGACCTACCCCGGGGCGATACCGACCTTCTGCTCGTATGAGGCGGACATCCGGCAGATCGAGATGGACGCTGACGGCATGCGGATTGACCTGCTGGAAGAAACCCTGGAGGCGCTCGATACGGAAGGACGGCGACCGAAGTTCATCTATTCGATCCCGACCTTTCAGAATCCGGGCGGCTTGACGCTTTCGCTCGAACGACGCCGGCGGCTTGTCGAAATCGCCCGGGAACGGGAAATTCTTGTGATTGAGGACAACCCGTACGGGTTGCTTCGTTTTGAGGGTGAGCCGCTTCCCACGCTTTACAGCCTCGACGGTGGCAATTACGTGGTCTACCTGGGGACGTTCTCGAAGATTCTGTCGGCCGGTTTGAGGATCGGCTGGCTTGTCGCGCCGACACCGATCCGGGAGAAGGTGGTACTGGGCAAGCAGGCAGCCGATCTGTGTACCTCTACCCTGACCCAGGATTTCGCCGGGCATTTTTTCCGGGATGGGGCGTGGCGTGAGTACGTCGCGGAACTGACCGGGATCTACCGGACCCGGCGGGACACCATGATCACCGCGATGTCGGAGTACTTCCCGCATGGCGCGACCTGGAACAAGCCGAACGGCGGCCTTTTTATCTGGGCAACGATGCCCGATGTGCTGAACTCCGAGCATCTGCTCGCCAAGGCGCTTTCCCGCAACGTGGCTTTTGTGCCTGGACCGAATGCCTATGTCGACGGTCGAGGGGTGAGTTCCATGCGACTGAACTTTTCGGGAGTCAAGGAGGACGAGATCTTCGAAGGGATCCGCCGGATCGGGCAGGTGGCGCGTGAGCAGCTGAAGCTGTACGAAACGATGACGAGTACCGAGGAGATGCGGCTCCCGGGAAAGGAGGACGGTTCATGAAGGTGGCTCTGCTTCAGGGCGGACGCTCGTTGGAGAGGGGAGTTTCACTTCGTTCGGGGCAGCGGGTTACCGAAGCCCTGACAGAGCTCGGACACGAGGTGAACGCGATGGATCTTGGTCCGGACCTGGTCAGCCAGCTGGACAGGAACCGGCCCGACGTTGCGTTCATCGCGCTCCACGGAACCGAAGGCGAAGACGGGACCGTGCAGTCTCTGCTCGAACTGCTGGACATCCCATACACCGGACCTGGCGTGGCGGCTTGCAAGCGCTGCATGGACAAGAGCCTCGCAAAGTACATCTTGCGGGAGAACGGACTTCCGACTCCGGACTGGGTCACGTACAGCGAAGCATCAATTCGGGATTTCGGTGCCGCTTCCACCTTCGGCGTCGCGGTCGACCGGGTTGGTCTGCCGCTGGTCGCCAAGCCGGCCTCCCAGGGTTCGTCACTCGGAGTGAAGGTGGTCACCGACCTGGAGCAGATTCCGGCGGCGCTGATCACCGCATTGAGTTACGACGAACGGGCGATGCTCGAGAGTTGGGTAAACGGCCGGGAGCTGGCTGTTTCCGTGCTCGGGGACCAGGCTCTGCCTGTAGTTGAGGCTATTCCCACCGAGAGCAGCCGCTACGACTTTGAAGCCCGCTACGAAATCGGCGGGGCCAGTTTCGAGTGTCCGGCCGACCTTGATCCGGTCGAGGCGGGCGAAGTCGAAAGGATCGCGTTGGCTGCTTATGAAGCTCTGGGTTGTTCCGGGTTTTCACGAGTCGATCTGATTCTGGCCGAAGAAGGTCCGCAGATCCTGGAGATCAATGCTGTACCCGGCCTCACCGAAACCTCGCTCCTCCCTCACGCCGCCGAAGCCGCCGGGCTTTCCTTCAACGAAATGGTCCAGAAGATCCTTGATCTTTCGGTATCCCGGTCCTGAGCTTCCGGGCGGGGCTTCAGGAATCCTGAAGAAAGTCTTCAGGCGAGACGTCATCCAGAAAGTCCTTGAACTTCTCGACAACCTGCTCGTTGTCTTCAATGTCCTGGTCGAACTCGATCGACGACTCTTCGATCACCTCTTCTGCGACGAAGATCGGGGCCTGGACCCGAACCGCAAGGGCGAGAGCATCAGAAGGACGTGAGTCGATTTCCATTTCGGTGCCGGCCACTAAGAGAGTGATGCTGGCATAGAAAGTGTTGTCCCTCAGTTCATTGACCGAGATCCGTTCCACTTTGGTTTCGGCTTGGTCGATGATGTCGACCAGGAGATCGTGAGTCATCGGTCTCGGAGTGTCGGCACCCTGGAGTTTCATCAGGATTGCCGCCGCTTCCGGATGCCCGATCCAGATCGGCAGGAAACGATTGTCGTCAACGGTCTTCAAGAGCACGATCGGCTGTTTGCCGACCATGTCGAAACTGACTCCATAGATCTGGACCTCGCGCATTGGAGACCGATTATAGGTAGCCCGGTTCCACGGGTTTGGCCGACCCGCTTGGGCCATCTGCTGATGGTCGGGTGGCCTGAGTGTTCATGGGCGATCCTGGATTCGAACCAGGGACCTCATCCTTATCAGAGATGCGCTCTAACCAACTGAGCTAATCGCCCTTGAGGGACCGAGGATTCTACCCTCGGCGCTTTTCGGGTGTCGTCCCGCCTGATTCAGCTCAGGCGATCAGCGATATCGACCGCCTGTTCAAGCTCGTCAAGCTCGATTTCGACCACGAGGCCCTTCCCTTTCGGCTTGATCCTCACCGGTCGGTCCAGGGATGTCTCAAGGCGCTCGGTGGCTTCGGATATCGCCTCGACTTCCTCCGCCGACAGCACCTGCCTGCGGCCACTTCCACTGCTGCTCTTTTCCGCGAAGCTTCTGGCCCCGGCCTCAGTCTGGCGCACCGACCAGCCTTCCTTCAGGGCTTGCCTCGCAAGTTTGCGGCGATCACCGTGATCAGGGACCTGAAGGATCGCCCGGCCGTGCCCTTCGCTGAGTTCCCCACTTTCCAATGTTTCGAGGACTTCGTCTGGCAGGTCAAGCAAGCGGATGAGATTGGAAATCTGGGGACGGCTCCGTCCCACCCTCTTGCCGAGTTCTTCCTTGCTCAAGCCGAGGTCTTCAACCAAGGCAGCGCATGCTTTGGCTTCTTCAACCGGGTTCAGGTTTTCCCTGACCATGTTTTCGATCAGTGCCACTTCCAGACGATCCGCTTCATCGGAGTCCCGGATGACAACCGGGACCCGTTCGACACCGGCCATGCCGGCAGCGCGCCAGCGGCGTTCGCCCGCGATGATCTCGTACCTGCCCTTGCCGGACGGACGGACGATGAGTGGTTGGACCACTCCGCTGGCCTTGATTGACTCGGCAAGTGCCTCCAGGGCAGCCTCCGAAAACCGGGTCCGGGGCTGACCGGGATTCGGAGAAATGGCTCCAACCGGCAACTCCCGCATATCGGGACCGGTTGCTGCGTCCGGGAGGATTGCTCCCAGACCCTTGCCGAGACCCCGCCTCTCAGCCACGTTCATTCACCTCGTCGGCGAGGGCAAGGTAAGCCTCTGATCCACGCGAGCTCGGGGCATAGTCGGTCACCGGAATTCCGTAGCTTGGCGCTTCCGCCACTCGCACGGTCCGGGGAATCACGGTTCGAAAGACGGTCTCGGAGAAGTGGTCACGAAGGTCACTCTCCACCTGCTGGGCGAGCCTGGTCCGCTCGTCATGCATTGTGACCAGGATTCCACCGAGGTTGAGGGAAGGGTTCAACTGCTGTCTGACCAGAGAGATCGTGTTCAGGAACTCAACCAGACCCTCGAGGGCAAGGTACTCGGCCTGGACCGGAATTATCACCCGGTCGGAAGCCACAAGGGCATTCACGGTAATCGGGCCAAGTGCCGGTGGACAGTCAATCAGGACGATGTCGTAATCCTCTTCGACGCTGCCGAGCTGCTCTCTCAGCCTGGTGTTCGGGTCTTCGAGTTTTGGTAACTCGACAACGGCTCCCGCCAGATCCCGGCTGGCCGGCACGAGCGAAACATCCTGGGGCCCGGCTGGAAGCGCCGCTTCGGAAAGGGTCACTTCACCGAGCAGGACCTCATAGCTGGTCGGGAGGTCGGACTTGTCCAGGCCGAAAGCAACCGTTGCGTTTGCCTGCTGGTCAAGATCAACGACCAGGACCTTCTTTCCCATCTGGGCGAAGGCGGCACCGAGATTGACGGCAGTCGTGGTCTTGCCGACCCCGCCCTTCTGATTGGCGATCGCGTAAATCACTCCGGGGCTCCCGGCAGAAGCAGGGTTTCGCACGTGGACGAGGAAGGGTTCATCGGAGGTCAGACTATTTCGTTTGTCCGTCTGGCGGCTTCTCAGCGATTGCCGAGCGGTCTCTTCCTGGCCATGCCAGGGCGCCGGGGGAGATTCCCGGGCGTAGCGTCCACTTTCCGGAGCACGTAGAGCCTGCGTTTCCTGCTGCCCGGGAAGGGGATTACTTCAACTTCATTTCGTAGTTCCATAGCCAGTTGCTCGCGATTGCATTGGATCTTCTCTTCCTCTTCAGGCTCCGGTTCTCCCTTCCAGGCAACCAGGTGTCCTCCCTCGGCCAGCAGGGGCGAAGCCAGCTCCGCGAGCACAGCGAGTGGTGCCACGGCCCGGGCGGTGACCAGATCGTGGGCCTCGCGACCCTCACCACGTGACCAATCCTCGGAACGAGCCTTGACCCCATGGGCGTTTTCCAGTCTCAGAGCGGAAATCACTCCGTAAATGAAGTCGATCTTGCGGCCCACTGAATCAAGCAGAGTGAAATCGCAGTGAGGGAGATTGACCGCGAGGGGAATTCCCGGGAACCCGCCGCCTGCTCCGAGGTCGATCGCCCGGGATGCCTGGGAAACTTCCGGACATGCCAGACCGGAGAGGCTGTCGGCCACATGAACGAAACGCGCCTCCTCCGGATTGGTGACGGACGAGAGCGAGGTGTGGCTCGTCGCCAGGAGCTCGAGCATCGGTTCGAGCCGGTCGAGTACTTCGGGGTTGAGCCAGGGCTCCGCTGGTCCGGAGCCTTGCAGGTTCACTCGGTTACAAGCGGGGCAACAACGACGCGGCGGTGCGGGTCGTCACCCGAACTGAAAGTCTCGACTCCGGGGCGACTCTTCAAGTGCTCGTGAACTATGCGACGCTCGCGGGCGTTCATCGGATCCAGCTCCACTTCGACTCCCGAAGCGATTGACTTTTCGGCCGCCCGGTCCGCCCGCTCGGAAATCACTTCTTCCCGTCTTGCCCGGTAGCCGGCCGCGTCGAGGACTACCCGCTTGCGTTCCCGAATTCCCTTGAAGGCTGCCTGAAATGCAAGGAGCTGAAGAGCATCGATGGTCTGCCCACGCCTGCCGATCAACAAACCGTAGTCCTCGTCGCCTTCAACAGTGGCCGTGATGACGTCGTCGGTTTCATCGATCTCGACTTCACCGTCAAGATCGAGTTCATCCAGAACCCGCTCGACCAGGAGCCTGACCCTCTCTGCCGGATCGCCCGGCCAATTGCTCGCTTCCATCAGTCGCAGTCTAGAGGGAGGTGGGAAGTCAGCGCTTTCGCTTCTTCTTCTTGGGTGGTGGTGGCGGCGCTTTTGTGGCCGCCATGGCAGTGGCTCCCTCCGGTGTTGCCATTACCGGCGGGGGAATCACCCGATTCACCACATACTGCTGGCCAATGGTCCAAACGTTGGTTGTGATCCAGTAGAGGATCAGGCCGGCCGGGAAGGAAAGGATGAACGGAACGAAGATGAACGGAAGCGCCATCATCAGCATGCGCTGGTTTCGATCGGTCGTGGTCGCCATGACAAGTCCCGAAACGAGCTGCGTTGCGACATAGATGACGATCAATGCGATCAGGACTCCACCGGTCGCTTTGTCGGTGAGGTCGGGGATGAAGAGGAACGACTCGCCGAACGGGTAGAGCGCCTTGATCGCGGGATTCGCGTCAATCTGGGCTGTGGTCAGCTGACTGCATGCGACCGCGGTCTGACCACAGATGTCTTCTCTCAGGGGGCCGCGGAGAGCCTGGAACAGGGTGATGAACACCGGAAGCTGGGCTAATAGCGGAACGCAGGAGGCAAGCGGATTGATCTTGTTCTCCTGGTAGAACTTCATCATCTCCTGCGAGAGACGCTGCTTGTCGTTCTTGAACTTCTCCTGAAGCTCCTTCATCTGCGGCTGGAGAGCCTGCAGGGCACGCATGCTCTTGAGCTGCTTGTAAGTCAGCGGGATCAGGAGTGCCCGCGTGCAGACAGTCAGCAGGATGATCGCCACGCCCCAACTGGTGCCCAGGTCATCGTGGAAGAAGGCGAGAACCGCGTTGGCAACATCAATGAGTGGTTGAAGGATGTTGGCGGTAAGTATCAACGCGGTTTGGTTTCTCCGTGGTACACGGCCGGATCCATGGGACCGACCTTCAAAGTGAACTCATCCCGCACGGGATCGAAACCGCCGTGACTGAAGGGATTGCAGCGCAGGATGCGCCAGCAGGCGAGAACTGTACCCCTAATGACTCCGAAGCGTTCTACTGCCTCTATGCAATAGGTCGAACAGGATGGTTCGTACTTGCATCTGCGGGGCAGGAGAGGCGAGATCCAACGCTGGTACGCCCTCACCGGAGCGAGCACAAACCGTTTCACGTGGAACGCTTCCTGCCCTTCTCCTGAAGAGCCAGAACTTCGGAAACGCATTCTTCGGCCCCGGCCAGACCATCTTTCTCAATCACTTCACCGATGCCGGCCCGCGCCACCAGCACAAAGTCCTGCTCTGCGGATTCCGGATCTACCTGTGCCCAGAAGGCTTCTTTCAGAACCCGCTTGACGCGATTTCTCGACACCGCGTCCCCGAGCTTCTTGGAAACACTGACTCCCAGTCGGATATCCGATTCATCATCGGACGACCGCTCGAATCTGTAAAGCACCAGGTACCGAGTCGCTTTCGACGATCCTTCCCGGTAGGCCCGCTTGAAGTCTCCGCTCCGGGAGAGTCTTCGGCGCCTGGGTGAACCAGGGCCGGAACCGCTCATGGTCAGACTGCGAGCCGCTTGCGGCCCTTGCGGCGACGTCGCCGGATGACATCCCGGCCACCCTTGGTGCTCATACGGGCACGGAAGCCGTGAGTCTTTGCGCGCTTGCGCTTCTTTGGCTGGTAAGTACGCTTCATTGGAGTCGGGCAGTATAAGGACATTCCCGCTCCTGTGGTGTCTGACCCATCCGCTATTCGGTCGCGCGCTCCGTCTGCAAGAAAATTTCCACGCGATTTGCGAGAGCGGTGAACGAGGCTGACCCCACCAGCGCTAGGGTCGCAATCAGTGGACTTGAATCAGTCTTAGTTGCGACGCATTTACGTTGCAAAGTTCTCCGATGTCTTGAACGAATCTCCGACTCCAAATGCCCAATCCCGCCCTGGAAGCCAAAAGTCGCTTCCCGGATCGGCACGTGCAGTCCGCGAGTGGGAAGATATCCAGCCATTTCTGCGCAAGCGCCTGTTTGAATCCGCCTGGCAGATGTGGATCTCTCCGATCAAGCCTGCGGCGGTCCGGGGATCAACCCTCTATCTGGAAGCGCCCGACACAATCCGCACCTGGGTCGAGCGCCGCTACAGCCAGGTAATCGCGGAATCCCTTCAGGAATCTCCCAGCCATCTCACCTCATTCACATTCGAACTCCCACCCCAACCGGAGCCGATCGAAACCCCGACCCGGCAAGCCGGCCCGAATCCCACCCACGACTTCGATCGATTCGTTATCGGGCCCGGCAATCACCTGGCACATGCTGCCGCTCTCGCGGTAGCCGAAGCCCCTTCCGAGGCATACAACCCCCTCTTCCTCCACGGTTCCCCCGGTCTCGGGAAAACTCATCTTCTCGGTGCTGTCGCCAACTATCTGTCCACGAACGTCCCTGAATTGAATGTCCTCTACACCAACGCGGAATCCTTCACAGCCGAGTTCGTCACCGCCCTGCGCGAACAGGGAACCGACGCTTTCAAACGCCGCTACCGCAACCTGGACGTTCTGCTCATAGATGACATCCAGTTCATTGCTGGAAAGCCCCGCACCGAAGAAGAGTTCTTCCACACCTTCAATGCTCTTCATGACGCCGGAAGCCAGATCGTTCTCTCCGCAGACCGCTCCCCGGCGGAAATCTCGACACTCGCGGACCGCCTCAGTGACCGCTTCGAATGGGGACTCACCGTGCCCCTCCAGGCACCCAATCTCGCTACCCGACTGACCGTTCTCCGTCAACTGGTCCAGGAAGCCGGGCTCGATATCGCCGATCAGGAAGCCCTGACCCTCCTCGCCAGAAGGGTCCAAACCAATCTCCGTCAGTTGCGCGGAGCACTCACACGCACAATCGCCGAGTCTTCACTCAACTCCTCTCCAATCACTTCAGAGCTGGTAACCAGCGTTTTCCCCGTTGCCCAACAATCGGCGGCTATCCCCATCACACCCGAGACCATACGATCCACCGTCTCCAGCCACTTCGGGATCGACGAGGCCCTGATCCAATCTCCTAAGCGTGACCGCAACACCGCGACAGCCCGCCATGTCGCCATCTATCTCACCCGGGAAAACACTCCACTTTCCCTTCCGCAGATCGGCCAGCTCTACGGAGGTCGTGATCACACGACAGTTCTCAACTCGATAGAGCGGGTCGAAGACTCGATCGGCACCGATCCGGCCATCACCACCGCTGTTGAAATGATTCGCGCACGAATCCACAGTCCTGTGGAAAGTGACCCGGCGTGATTCCGGAAGACGCCGGACGGGTTGCAAGAATCCCATGTTCTCCACATTTGCTTCCCAGGTTCTCTGGCTTCGCAAAGCCACATCCCATGCTTCTGCGGTTTACTCCACAGAACAGAAACACTTAAACGAGGTAATCGGTTTTGAAGTTCTCAATCAAGAACAATGAACTTTCCGGCAAACTCGCTCTGGTCGCCCGCACCATTGCAACCGGTGGTGTAAACCCGGCCCTGAGCGGCATCCTCCTGAAGGCCGAAGAGGGACGTCTCTCTTTCAGCTCTACCAACGGAAACCTCAGCCTCCGAGTTCCCGTGCATGTCGAAGGTTCGATTCAGGGCGATGGAGAAGTCCTGCTTCCTGGACGCCTGTTCGCCGATATTTCAAGGCTTCTTGGCAGCGGCCAGGCCGAGATCGAGTACCTGCAGTCCGAACGGACTGTCCGCATACAGTCCGGGTCCTCCAATTTCAACCTCCGGACCCTTTCCAGCGAGGATTTTCCTCCTCTCCCCGAAACCGGTGGCGAGACCATCAACCTGGGTCGGGAATCTCTCCTCGAGACAATCGACCTTGTAGCAAGAGCCGCATCAAATGACGATATGCGGCCGGTCCTCACTTCGGTCCAGGTGATCACCAGCGGTGATGAACTGACGATGGTCGCGACCGATTCCTACCGGCTCGCGGTAAAACAGACACATCTGGCGGAACCGGTTCCCACTGACCTTGACCGCAATATCCCGGCCCTCGCCCTGAAAGAGCTTTCACGTTTGCTTTCTGGCACCGATTCCGACTCGGTCCGACTTTCATTTACAGATCGCGTTGTCGTTTTCAACGTGGATGGATCGGTTCTCTCGACCACCACGATTGATGGTCAGTTTCCCAAGTACCAGCAGCTGTTTCCGGAGACCTGGCTGCATGACGTGAGGCTTCCACGGACCGAGCTGCTCGAGTCGGTTCGCCGGGTGAGTCAGATGGCCCAGAAGAACCGGCCGCTCAAGGTTTCGCTTTCTCCTGGTGAATTGACGATCTCGGCAGAGACCCCGGACCTGGGAGACGCCGAAGAGAAACTCCCGGCCAATTTCGAAGGCGAAGAACTATCCATCGGTTTCAACCACGAGTTCTTCCGCGACGGCCTCGATGCGATCAGGAGTGAAGAGATTCTGCTTCGACTTATCTCTCCCCTGAGACCCGGCCTCCTCCAACCAGTTGAAGACGAGAGCTTTCGTTATCTGGTCATGCCAATCAGGCTCAACGAGTAAGACATGGTTGTATCCCGGGTGGAAGCGGACCTCTTCAGGTCGCTGACCGGGGTTCGATTCAATCCGCAGGCGGGCCTTACGGTCGTATTTGGCCCCAATGGTGCGGGCAAGACGAATCTCGTCGAATCGATCTACTTCGGTCTGACCGCCAGGTCATTTCGCACCGCTGACCGTCGTGACCTGATCCCCTTTGGAAGTAGCTACGCGCGTTGCCGCGTGACTATTTCAGGGGGCGGAGTGGACCACACCTTCATGTCGTCGGTCTCCAGGTCAGAAGGAAGCCGGTTCACGATGGACGGGGCCAGTATCGACCAGTCTGACGCGATGGTCCACCGACCGATGGTCACGGTCTTCTCACCCGACCGGCTCGAGCTGATCAAGGGCCCCCCGGCTGGAAGACGGGCACACATCGACAGCTTTGTCGCCGCCAGATGGCCGTCACGTGGCGGACTCCGCAAGGCATTCGGGCGAGCCCTGGCACAGAGAAACGCACTGCTTTCGAGGATCTCCAGTGGCCAAGCCAAATCATCTGATCTGTCCACGTGGAATCGCCAATTCGCTCAAGCCGGTGCTGCGCTTTCTGCCAGCCGTGAAGAAGCCGTGGAGGAACTGGCGCCTGGTTGGCTCGAAGCTTCCAGGGATCTGGGTCTGGAAGGGTCGGCAGGGATCAGCTACCGACCGGGATCGTCGACTTCCCCGGGAGTGATCGAGGCCGGGCTGGAAGAACGCATCGCAAATGATCTGCGGCTGGGTCGCAGCACTTGGGGCCCGCATCACGATGAGATCCGGATTGAACTGGACGGAAGACAGTTGCGCAGGTTCGGCTCCCAGGGGCAGCAGCGCCTCGGTCTTCTCTCGCTGCTGTTCGCCGAGCGCTCGACTCTCCTTGCGGCGGGTACGTCGCCCCCCCTGATGCTTCTCGACGACGTTCTGAGCGAGCTCGACGAGGAAAGACGTGGCCGACTGGTGGAGAGACTCCTTTTGGGAGGTCAGAGCGTGATCACCGCAGCCGAGGGTGAGCTCATTCCCGATCACCCCGGAATCGAACGGGTTCCGATCACCGGGCTCGTCGTTGAGGTTGAAGAGGCGGAGTCCTAGGTCATGCGCGACGCAAGAGGCAGAAGTCCCGATCCCAGAAGCCTGGGGCAAGCAATTTCCGACTTTCGAACGGACATTTCACCTGCCTCCCGGGTGGCGTCTGTTCAGGCGGTCTGGAACGAGGTCGTCGGCGAACGAATCAGCGCGGTGACCGAGGTCATCGAGGAGCGTGAGGGCACGGTTCTAATTGAATGCAAGAGCTCCGTCTGGGCCCAGGAACTGGAGATGATGGCCCCCAGAATTATTGCCCGACTCGACGGGGCCATGGCCGGCTCGGGCCCGGAAAAGCTCCGATTTCGCTCAAGCAACTGAACCAGAACCCGAACAGATCGGAAACAACTCAGCAAAAATAGGCGATTTGCAGGGATTTTCTGGCTCAGGCAAACGGGATTATCCGAACGCGACTGGTATTATGGACACCTGACTCGCGGTACCGCAAGGGCTCCACTCTTCCTCCGAGAGCCGGTTTCGCGGTGGCCGCCGAAAAGTTTTTGGAAAGGTAGTAATTGGCTGAGAAAAAAAGCAGCGGAGAGCCCTCCTACGGCGCCAAGGACATCACCGTCCTCGAGGGGCTCGAGGCTGTCCGCAAGCGCCCCGGCATGTACATCGGCTCGACCGGTCCCCGGGGACTTCACCACCTGGTCTACGAAATCGTCGACAACTCCGTCGACGAAGCTCTCGCGGGACACAACGATTCAGTCGAAGTCGTCCTTCATCCGGACAACAGCTGCACCGTTACCGACCACGGTCGCGGAATCCCGGTCGAGATCATGGAAAAAGAAGGGCGTCCGGCAGCCGAAGTTGTTCTCACCGTTCTTCACGCAGGGGGCAAGTTCGGAGATGGCGGTGGCTACAAGGTCTCCGGTGGACTTCATGGTGTTGGCTCCTCTGTCGTCAATGCCCTTTCCAGCTGGCTGGAACTGAGGATCTGCCGCGACGGATACGTATGGAATCAGCGCTATGAACGCGGTCGCCCTGTGACCGACCTGGTCAAGGGTGAAGCCACCAAAGAGACCGGAACACGAATTTCCTTTCTGCCGGACGACGAAATCTTCGAAACACTCGACTTCGATTTTCAGACTCTGCTCGAGCGGCTTCGGGAAACCGCGTTCCTTACCCGTGGCCTTCAGATCTCACTTACCGACGAACGCGGTGAAGGACAGCAGGTCGAATTCAAGTACGACGGCGGCATCGAAGACTTCGTCCGCTTCCTCAACGAGAACAAGGAAACCCTCCATAACAAGGTCGTCTACTTCGAGGGAGCCGACGACGAAGACGGTCAGGTTGAAGTGGCGATGCAGTGGAACGGCAGCTACCAGGAGTCGATCCATAGCTTCGCCAACAACATCAACACCCACGAGGGAGGCACCCATCTCTCGGGATTCCGCTCGGCTCTTACCCGAACCCTCAATGCTTACGCCCGGAACAAGGGTCTCCTCAAGGAAAAGGACGACAACCTCGCGGGCGAAGACGTTCGCGAGGGTTTGACCGCTGTCATCTCGGTCAAACTTCACGACCCGCAGTTCGAAGGCCAGACCAAAACCAAGCTCGGCAATCCCCCGATCAGAGGGATGGTTGAAGAAAACGTCAACAGGAAGCTCGCCGAGTTCCTCGAAGAAAACCCGGGAGAAGCCCGTGGCATCATCACAAAGACCATCGAGGCGGCCCGGGCGAGAATGGCCGCCCGTAAAGCAAGGGATCTGACCCGGCGTAAGTCGGCTCTCGAAAACTCGACCCTGCCGGGCAAGCTCGCAGACTGCTCGATCCGTGATCCGCAGCATGCTGAAATCTTTGTGGTCGAGGGTGACTCGGCCGGCGGTTCCGCCAAACAGGCACGGGATCGATCTACCCAGGCGGTCCTGCCGTTGCGAGGCAAGATCATCAACGTTGAAAAGAGCAGGATCGACAAGGTCCTGGCCAACAACGAGATCCAGGCGATGATCACAGCCATCGGTACCGGCATCCACGATGAGTTCAACCTTGAGGACGCCAGGTACCACAAGATCATCATGGCCACCGATGCTGATGTGGACGGCGCCCACATCAGAACTCTCGTCTTGACCTTTCTCTATCGGCAGATGCAGCCGCTGATCGATGCCGGTTTCGTCTACATCGCGAAGCCACCGCTCTACAAGGTCAAGCGCGGAAACCAGGAGACATACCTGGATAAGGAATCCGAGCTGGAGGATCTGCTTCTCCGTGACCGGCTTGAAGAATTCACGATCACCGATGCTGACGGCAAGGAAGTAAAGCTGAACAAGAGTCGCTGGCAGAGCTACACCCGACGAGGCAAGGAATACGAAGGCTGGCACGCGACCCTTCAGGCCGAGTTTGGAAATGACGTGATCCGCTTTGTTTCCGAATCGCGCCTGCTCGATGAAACCGCGACCACCGTCGACGATGTCCGCAAAATTCTCGGTGAAGTCGCCCAGGACGACGACGCTTTCGACACAGAAATCCTCTCTCAGCAGGGCGAGGAGACATCGGTCAAGGCCATCCACAGGCGAACGGGGCTGGCCCGCAACCATGTGCTGCCAGCGGCCCTTTTCGAGGGCAACGAATTCCGGCGGTTTGCGGAGGTTCACGCCGAACTGAAGTCGGTATTTGGCCGTCCCCCCTTCCGGGTCACCCTGAAAGACCGGGCAGAAGAAGCCGAGGGAATACTCGATCTTCACGAAGCGGTTCTCAATCTCGCGAAGCACGGAATCCAGTTAACCCGCTTCAAGGGACTTGGCGAGATGAACGCCGATCAGCTCCGTGAAACGACTATGGATCCCGCCACACGCACCCTTCAACGGGTGACGCTGGAGGACGCGACCGCGGCCGACCAGATCTTCTCGATGCTGATGGGTGACCAAGTGTCACCCCGACGCGACTTCATCGAGACTTACGCCAAGGAGGCGAGCAACCTCGATGTCTGATTTCGCTGAACGCCACCCGCATCCCGGAGGCCGGAACTGATGGCACTCGAAGCACTGACCGGCCACATCGAGGAGCGGGAACTCGAGCTGGAGATGCGTTCCAGCTATATCGATTACGCGATGAGCGTGATCGTCGGGCGGGCCCTGCCCGACGTGCGCGACGGTCTCAAGCCGGTTCACCGCCGGGTGCTCTACGCGATGCATGACCTCGGCCTCCAGCCGAACCGTCCGTACCGCAAGTCGGCCACCATCGTTGGTGAAGTCATGGGCAAATATCATCCCCATGGCGACTCGGCGATCTACGACACGCTGGTTCGGATGGCGCAGGACTTCTCTCTGCGCTATCCGCTGGTTGACGGTCAGGGCAACTTCGGCTCGATTGACGATGACGCCGCAGCGGCGATGCGCTACACGGAGGCCAGGCTCACCCGCCTGGCAACCGAAATGCTGCGGGACATCGACTCCGACACAGTCGACTTCGGGCCAAACTACGACGGCTCCCAGCGTGAACCCCTCGTCCTGCCGTCACGCTTCCCGAACCTGCTGGTCAATGGTGCGGCAGGGATCGCCGTTGGCATGGCGACCAACATTCCGCCGCACAACCTGACCGAGGTCGCCGCGGCAGTCGCCGCGTATATCGACGATCGGGAGATTGACACCGACGGCCTGACCAAATACGTGCAGGGCCCCGACTTCCCCGGCGGGGGTCTGATGGATCCCACCGGAATCGCGGATGCCTACCGCACGGGTCGTGGTTCTGTTCGCGTTCGGGGCCGGGTGCACTCGGAGCCACTCAAGGGCGGCAAGGACGCGCTGATCGTTACCGAGCTGCCGTTCCAGGTAAAGAAAGGCGGGGAGGCAGGCTTTATCGCCAAGATCGCCAACCTCGTTCGTGACAAGAAGCTTGACGGCATTTCGGATCTGCGTGATGAAACAGACCGCACCGGGATGCGGGTCGTGATCGAGCTGAAGCGAGGCGCAGTGCCGAACACGGTACTCGCCAACCTCTACCAGAAGACCCAGCTCCAGACTTCGTTCGGGATGAACATGGTTTCACTGGTCGACGGGGTTCCGCGAACCCTCGGCTTGAAGGACATGATCGTCCACTACGTCGAGCATCAGCGCGAAGTAGTGACCAGGAGAACCCAGTACAAACTGCGGCGAGCCGAGGCCCGGGCTCACATTCTGGAAGGCCTGCTGATCGCTCTCGACAATCTCGACGCGGTGATTGCGCTGATCCGGGGATCATCGGATCCCGACGTCGCCCGTGAGGGGCTGATCGCCGAATTCGAACTGAGCCGGGAACAGGCCCAGGCGATTCTCGATATGCGCCTCCAACGGCTGACCGCACTCGAATCGGACAAGATCCGCGAGGAACACGCCGAACTGATGGAACTGATCGCTGAACTCCGCGCAATCCTTGGCGATGAAGACCGGATCTACGGCCTCGTCAAGGATGAGCTCGCAGATCTGGTCGAGACCTACGGTGACGAACGCCGAACTGAACTCCAGTATTTCGGCGGCAACATCGACATCGAAGACACGATCGCGGAGCAGCAGATGGTGATCTCGCTGACCAACACCGGCTATGTCAAGCGACTGCCGGTTGACTCCTACCGGCAGCAGCGCCGCGGAGGAGTCGGGGTCACCGGAATGAACCTGAAGGAAGGCGACTACATCGAGCATCTCCATATCTGCTCGACCCACGACTTCCTGCTCTTCTTCACCAACTTCGGCAAGGTCTATCGGAAGAAGGTCTACGAACTGCCCGAAGGCTCACGGCAGGCACGCGGTTCAGCCCTTGTAAACCTGCTGCCTCTGCGGGAGGGCGAGCGGGTTATGGCGGTGATTCCAACCCGCGAATTCAAGGAACACAAATATCTCGTGTTCGCCACCGCAGAAGGTCAGGTCAAGAAGACCGAGTTCATCGATTACAACACCCCGATCAAGGCAGATGGAATCATCGCGATCAAGATTCGCGAGGGAGACGAACTGGTTGGTGTGCAGGGAACCTCCGGTGAAGATGACCTGCTGCTGGTCTCCAAGGCCGGAACTGCCAGCCGCTTCCACGAAGATCAGACCCGGCCGATGGGTCGCGGCACAGCCGGTGTACGGGGCATGAATGTCAGCCAGAAGGACAACCGGGTGCTTTCGCTGACCGTCGCCCGGGACGACTCCGAACTGCTGGTTGTGACCGAGAATGGTTACGGCAAACGCACCGACGTTTCCGACTATCCGGTGAAGAATCGTGGGACCAAGGGCGTCCTTACGATCAAACTCACGGAAGCCAAGGGCGGCCTGGCCGGCGCGCTGATCGTTAGGGAACATCAGGAACTGATGTTCATCACGGTGAACGGCATGGTTCAGCGAACCGGAGCCGGAGGAATCAGCAAGACTGGGCGTGCCACACAGGGCGTAAAGGTCATGAACGTCAAGGACGGGGACCGGATCAGCGCCGTGGCCCTGGTGGTTGAAGCTTCAGGTGACAACGGGGCAGATGAGAGCGACTCCGCCCCCGAGCAGCCGGAACTCGCAGCTGCCAGTCCGAACGGAGAGGCCGAAGCGGAAGTCGCAACCGAAACGGTTGAGGAAGCAGACAGCTCGGAAGAGTAATCCGACCTCGCCGCACTCGCCGCACTCGCTGCGTCGTGGCCGGGATTTTCACGGATAGTCAGTGCAAATCCCGGCCACGATGGACCAATGATCGGCGGCCCGAGAGATCGACCGATTGTCGGTGGCCGGTGTGTGGATCGTCCGGCAGGGTCCCTGACGGAAGACCGTCAGTTTGCCGGATAGGAGCCGAGGACCCTCACCCATTCGGCCTTTGACTTCAGGCCGTCGATCGCGAGGGCGACACGCTCGGAATCTTCACGACCCTCGATGTCGATGAAGAACCGGTAGCGGCCAAGTTCCCGCCGCATTGGCCGGGATTCGATCCGGACCAGATTCACGCTTCGGTTCGAAAATTCGTGAAGCGCGTCCACAAGGGCGCCCGGATGATCAGCACCTAGCTCGGCGAACGCAAGACTCGTCTTCCAGGTTCCATCCTTGTCGCCAACAAGCTGGTCGCCATACGAAGCCTCATCGCCCGTTGAGCGGGGAGCCAGCCAGAGAAACCGCGTCACATTGCCCGGTTCATCCTCGATGCCTTCCCTGAGTACCTCACAGCCATAAAGACGCGCGGCTCTGGCCGGACCGAGGGCCGCCAGGGGCCGCTCACTGGCAGCCACCTCCCTCACCGCGGCGCTCGTACTCGAAGCAACCCGCAGTTCAGCTCCGGGCAGTTCGGTCCTCAGGAACACTGCACATTGGGCGAGTGGCTGGGGGTGCGAAATCACAGCTTCGATCTCTTCGGTGGAGTAGCCGGGGCGGGACATCAGGGCAGAGCGGATGTTGTGATCAAACTCGCCGGCGATTCGCACTGAATCGGCCTGCTCGATCAGACCGTCAAGCGTCGGGCGAACCGAGCCTTCAATCGAATTTTCAACCGGAACCAGAGCGCGTTCGGCCACACCCTCCGCCACAGCTTGAATCGCTGCCGGGATCGTCTCGGTCACAAACGGTTCAAAGTCCGGTCCGGCGAAACGGCTCACCTCCAGCGCGTCCTCGCTGAAAGTGCCAGGTGGACCAAGGTAAGCGACCCGCAAGCCGGACCTACCCGAAGCTGACGGTGTAGGAAGCCTCGTTGTTGTCAAGCAACTGCTCGCCGGGAACGCCTTCAACGCTCACATCGAGGGTGACTTCCCCGGTCGGTGCCGGGGTAAGGGGTATCGAAGCGGTCCCGGTTGAACCGGCTGATATCGACGGGATGCTTCCCTCGAGCGTGGTTCCATTGACGCTGACCGAAACCTGGACATCTGACTCATCGGCAGTGCCCTGGTTCTGGACGGTCACCTCGACCGTCGGGTCGGTCCCCGCCGGGATCGTATTCGACACATCCGGGCTGAGTGTGGTCCCGCCGATTGTCACAGAGCTTATTCCGGTGCCGTGAATCAAACCGTCGTTGGGATCCTCGGTGCTGGTCGTGCCGGAAACCCCCCCGAGGGCGTCATCTACCGCGTCAGCGGAAATCCAGTCAGCCGGATTGTCAAGGAATGTGCTCCGCGGCAAGGCCGGAGAACTTGCTCCATTCGAGGCGATTGTGTTGTCAACCTGATGTCGGGTCACCCGGTTGTAAAGGACATCGGCAGCGGCGAGCACCTCCATCTGACCGGCGATCTGGCGCTTCGCGGCTTCCGCCCCCTCGTCACCCAAAGCCGTACTCATCCGGTCCGCGATTTCGTTCATCGCTCCGGCACGCAACTGGTAAACCAGCGTGAGTGAGTCCTGGGCGGCACTCATATCTCCCGGTGTATCGAGCTTCTCGACCCGGCTGAGGAACCCATCCATAGCCGAGCGGTCTGACTGGATTTCGCTGGTGAACTCGGTAACGCTCAACTCACCCGGATCCGAAAGTCGCTCGAAGAAAGACTTGCCAAGGGTATTGGTCTCATTCACGATCTGGGTCACGTTGTTCGCGTATTCCTCAAGCGAACGGTTCTTGCGTGCGTCAAGACAGCCCCTGACCGCGAAAATAAGCAGAATCAAGACCAGCAAGCCGGCACCGAGGGCGATTCCTCTGCGAACGAGCAACTGCTGACGCTCTCCACCACCGGAACCTCCACGGCCACCGCGGGAGGGACCGGGACGGGCAGCGGGGCGGCGCCGGCGAGGCGGCGGTTCCTCACTCACCTCGGTGACATCGGAACCGGCCTCAGCGGCAAGCGGTTCTTCGATATCGCCCTGATCGAACTCGTCAAGAGGATCGCCGAAAGGATCCTCGACCGGATCGTTGTTGGTTTTGTAAGGGTCAGAAAACTCCAAAAGGGCACCTGCCGAACGACTTTCGGCGTGGTCAATGTATTCCCTTCACCCGAAAACCGCCATTCTGCGGGAGTTTCTGAAACGGCAACACCCAAACCAAACCGGGGGAAGGTTCAAAGACCCCGGCGAAGAAACCAACGAGGTGATGAATGGAACCATCGTCCTCAACCGCTTCGAGATAGGCGACCGTCTGGGTGCGGGAGGCTTCGGCACGGTCTATCGAGCGTGGGACCGGCGACTCGAGCGCGAAGTCGCGGTCAAAGTAATCGAGACCCAGGCTGAATCCGGTCCACGAATTCAGCGGGAAGCAAAAGCCGCCGCACGACTCAACCACATCGGGATCGTCACTCTTTACGAGTTCGCGCACCACGAATACGGCAGGGAAGGCGGTCGTGCCTATCTGGTCAGTGAACTTGTGGAAGGCGAAACGCTCAGAGAGCTGATTGACCAGAACCTTCTCAGCGACCGGGAAGCCGCAGAGATCGGGATCGACATCTGCGAAGCCCTGGATCACGCCCATTCCCGGGAAGTCATCCACCGCGACATCAAGCCGGCCAACCTGATCGTGCCGAACGGAAAAGGTGGCGCCAAACTGATGGACTTCGGCGTCGCGAGGCTGACCGACGGTGAGGATCTGACCAACACAGGCGATGTCCTCGGCACCCTCTCCTACATGTCACCCGAGGCGGCGGAAGGAAGCCCGGTGACCCCGGCAGGTGACGTCTACTCCCTCGCCCTCACCCTTTTCGAAGCCTGGACCGGGCAGAACCCCCGACGCCGAAGCAACCCGAGCCAGACCCTGCGCGCGATCGAGCAGGACCTCCCCTTGCTGGCTGACCTGAGACCGGATCTCCCGGCAGAAATGACCGACCTGGTTGATGCCTGCCTTGACCGGGAACCGGAGTTTCGGCCCGGACTCGCCGAACTTGGACCAGCCCTGGAGCAGGCCCTGCCGGAACTTGATCGTAACGTGTCAAATGAGGAGAGATCCGGCGGCAGGCTTCCTTCCCTGGCTGACGGCGACCTCGATCTTGGTCGGATCGGTTGTGCGGCAGCGGTCTGCGGAATGGTCGCGACCGGGATGATCGTCAGCGGTGCGGCAGACGCCGCTTCGGTGGCTCTGGTCACGGTTGTCTCCGCCCTGCTGACCCTGCTCAGGCCAAAAACCGGCTTTCTGGCTGGCGGGCTACTGCTCGCCGGCTGGCTTGGAGTGATTGCGAGCCAACCCGGAGCCGCCCTGGTCGTGCTGCTCGTCACCATGCCACCCGCACTGCTGATCCGCGGATCGGGCCGGCCCCTCGCCCTCGCCGTGCTCGGACCGGTGCTGGGCACCTTGGGGATGGCGCCGTTCCTGCCCCTGCTGGCGGCACTCGCCACCGATTGGCGCGATCGGGCGGTGGTCGCCGGTACCGGCCTCATCTTCACTGCCTTTGCCGAATCAATCACGGGACGATCGCTGCTTTTCGGCAAGATCGACAAGGCTGTCCCGGGCTGGGAAGACTCTGTCCCGGCAGCGGTAACGGGGATGATCGTCCCGGTCGTCAGTTCGCCGTCTTTTCTGCTTTCAGTAGCTGTCTGGATCCTTGTGGCGCTGTTCGTCGGAGCGATAGTGGGCTGGACCCGACAGCGCGGAGCCAGACCGGTCCATGAACCCCTGACCATCGCTCCCGTAGGATCAAGTCGTGTCCCCAACGCCCACTAAGCCGCGGCGATGAGCGTCTTTCGCAACCTCGAGGCCCGAATCGAGGGTCTCGTCGAAGGGGTGTTCAGCCGAGCCTTCAGCTCTGAGGTTCAGCCTGTGGAACTTGCCCGCAAGCTCGCCAAGGAGATGGATTCGCATAAGACCGCTTCTGTTTCACGCGTCTATGTGCCGAATGAGTACACCGTTCATCTCTCCGAAAAAGACCGGGACAAGCTTGAGGGATACGAACGGTCACTGGAACAGGAGCTTTCCGGGTACCTGTTGGAACACGCGCGGCGCAAAGGCTATGACCTGCTCACCAGGCCGGAAGTTCACTTCAACACTGACGAGAGGCTTCGCCTTGGTGAATTCGGAATTCAGGCCAGGCTGGTGAAGCCGCCGGCCCGGGAAGGCGAAATGCCCCAGCAGGCCGACGAGGGGCACACGATGGTCTACAAGGTTCCGCCGGCCCAACCGGAACCGGATCCGACCGTCCGGGAACCGGATCGTCCAGTCTTGTCGCGGGCCGTGGTCGATCTCAACGACCGCCGGTACGTACTGGACGGTCCGCGAGCGGTGCTTGGCAGGTCCGACCAGGTGGAGTGTGTCCTGCGGGATCCCAATATTTCCCGTCGCCACGCCGAGCTGCGACAGGACCGGGGCGGGCATTGGGAGATCGTTGACCTCGGATCGACCAACGGGGTGAAAGTAAACGGCCGCAGGGTTACCGATGCGCCACTTCGGGAAGGCGATCAGGTGACCGTTGGAACTACGACTTTCCGTTTCGGAATCGAGAGATAGTCGAAGCGGCAAGGCATCCTGGTGGATTACGAACCGATCTCAGTTGCCCTCAAGTTCGCGTTCCTCGCGGTGCTCTACCTGTTTCTCCTCTGGATCGCAAACAGTGCACGAAAGGACCTGAAGCGAAACCGGGGTGGAGACGCTGACGGAGATGCAACCCTCGGAGCGATGCCTGCCGGCGGATATGACGCATGGCTGGTCGTCGTGAGAGGCGGCGGGATCGAGGCCGGTACCCGCTTTGATGTTTTCGGAGGGGTCACGCTCGGCCGCTCGGCTGACGCGGATGTTTCATTCACGGACCGCTACGCATCCGGTCTTCACGCAAGGCTCTACCCTCGCGGTGATCGATACTTCCTTGAAGACATGAATTCCACCAACGGCACGCTGCTTGATGGCGCGGCCTGCAACTCCGAAGTGGAGGTGCGGGACGGAAGCATGATTGAAATCGGTGACACCGCCTTCAGATTTGAACTGGACCGCCCATGACTAGTTCAATGCACGGAACATGCTGAGGGTTGCGGGACATTCCGAACGCACCGACGTTGGCCGGCAACGACAGGCGAACGAGGATTCGTACATGGCCAGGTCACCACTTTTCGTGGTTGCCGACGGGATGGGCGGGGCACAGGCAGGAGAGGTTGCTTCCCTGACTGCGATCCAGGCATTCCAGGCCGGTCTTCCCGAGGGTGCGCCAGAGGAGGCGATCGAGCGCACGATCGCGGCCGCGAACCGGAATATCCACGATCAGGCCCATGCCGATTCTTCACTGGCGGGAATGGGAACCACCATCACCGTCGCTGCTGTGGATTCAGATGCGGAAAGGGTCGTGATCGGTCATGTCGGTGATTCCCGGGCTTACCGCCTCAGGGACGGAATCATCCAGCGATTGACGAAAGATCACTCCCTGGTCGAGGAGATGCGCCGCCGCGGTCAGATCACCGAAGAGCAGGCGGAGGATCACCCCCAGCGCTCGATTATCACCCGCGCATTGGGCCCCGAGCCGGAGGTTCAGGCTGACCTCGCCGCGGTGCCTTCCGAGCCCGGGGACATCTTCCTGCTCTGTTCCGACGGGCTGACGACGATGATCGGCGATGACAAGATCCGCGAGATCCTGATGGGAGCGACCAGCCTGGATGCAGCGGCCCGCACCCTGGTGGACGAGGCCAATCGCGCTGGAGGCCGCGACAACATCACGGTGATCGTCTTTCAGGTCGAGGATCCCGTCCACCCTCTCGACCGCAATGCCCAGCCGACTCTGCTCCGGCCGGCTGGACGGGAGCGTCGCCCCCAGAGTCGCCAAGATCGGGAAAAGCCACGCAGCAAGAGGCGCGCCGTGATCGGCATGCTGGCTGTTGCAGCCGTGTTGCTCCTGCTCGTCGGCGGCATATGGACCGCAACCCGCCAAGCCTGGTTTCTCGGCACTGACACTGCCGGAAGGGTCGCGCTCTATCGCGGCTTGCCTTATGAACTGCCCTTCGGCATAGATCTCTACAGGCTCAAGTACTCCTCGGCCGTGCAGACCACCTCACTTCCGGCCGACCGGCAACGTTCGGTCACCGATCACGCGATTCGTTCCGAAGATGATGCGACATCGCTGGTCGAGGACATCGAGGCCCGCGAGGGCATCGCCGGGTGAGCGCCTCCCGCAATCGGGAACTACTCGCCCTGGTTCCGGTTGCCCTGCTTCTGACCCTGGGCTTTGCTGCGGTCTTCGCGCAGAATGACAATCAGCTCACCAATCTGAGCCTCTCCTACGGCCTCTACTTCCTGGCGATTTGCCTCGCCACGCACATCTACATCCGTATCCGCCTGCCGGATGCCGACCCTTACCTTTTTCCGATGATCGCCCTTCTGACCGCAATCGGGCTGGTCATGCTCTATCGGCTGGACTCGGAAACCGGAAATGAACTGGCCCGGGACCAGGCGAACTGGTTTGTCTTCGGCCTGATCCTTTTCGCGGTGGTAATCCATTTCCTCCGGGACTATTCGGTACTGGAGCGGTACCGGTACACGATCGCGCTGGTCGGGATTGCATTGCTCATGGCTCCACGACTGCCCTTTATCGGGGCCCAGGTCAACGGCGCATATCTCGGGGTGAAGCTCGGCCCGATCGCCTTCCAGCCGGCCGAACTGGCCAAGCTATGCATCGTGGTGTTTCTTGCCAGCTACCTGCGGGAACACCGGGAGTTGCTGGTGGTCGGGGCAAGGCGGATCCTCGGGGTTACTCTGCCTCCGCTCAAGCATCTGGGACCACTACTTGTGGTCTGGGGTGCGGCGATGTTCATGTTGATCGTGATCCGTGACCTCGGCAGTTCACTGATGTTCTTCGCGGCTTTCCTTGCCCTTATCTACGTGGCAACCGGCCGGCTGTCGTTCGTGTTCATTGGCATGGCCATGTTCCTCGCCGGTGCCTGGGTGATCTACCAGACCGTGCCACATGTGACAGACCGGGTCGATATCTGGCTCGACCCCTACCAGGACCCCGGCGGGGCGGGCTACCAGGTCCTGCAGTCAATGTTCGCGATGGCGGACGGAGGCCTGTTCGGCGAGGGATTCGCCCAATCTATGGTCCTGATCCCCGGTACGGACTCACCCCTTTTGCCGGCGGCCCAGACCGACCTGATCTACACACTGATCACAGCTGAACTCGGTCTGTTCGGTGCCTGCGGAGTGATCGGGATCTACCTGCTGGTCGCCGCTCGCGGATTCAAGGTTGCCCTGATGGCAAACGATGGCTTCTCGAAACTGCTCGCCACCGGCCTGACGACAGTGTTCGCGTTTCAGGCCTTCGTGATCATCGGGGGTGTGACCCGGGTCATCCCCCTGACCGGTGTCACCCTGCCCCTTGTTTCATACGGTGGTTCGTCAATCCTCGCCAACTTCATCCTGCTGGCACTGCTCCTGCTGGTCTCCGACCGGGCGCGACGCGAAGCCCGGGAAGGAGTCTGAAACTTGAACGGCCGGATCGTCAAGCTCTTTGCATTCATCGGAGTGATGTTCGCCGTGCTTGTCGGGTTCACGTCCTACTGGACGGTCTTTGACGCGGAGAACCTCAAGAACGAACAAGTCAACAAGCGACCGCTATTTACCGCCCAGAAAGTCGAGCGCGGCCGAATCTTCACCGATGGCGGCACAGTGATCGCCCGATCGGTCCGGCAGGGCAAAGGGGCGTCTCTGCGGTACGTGCGCGAATACCCGCTCGGATCCCTTTTCGGACATCCGATCGGATACAGCTTCGCCGAGCAGGGCAACTCGGAGTTCGAGGCATTCCACAATTCCGAGCTGATCGGCGACAACAACGAATTCAGCTCGATTTTCGACGAGTTACGCGGCAGGAAACCGGAAGGCAACGACATCGTGACTTCGATTGACGGCACCGCGCAACAGGTAGCGATCGATCAACTTGCCGGCCGCTCAGGCGCGGTTGTGGCGATTGAGCCGTCAACAGGCAGGATCAAAGCCCTGGCCGCGGACCCGGGGTTCGATCCCAACACGATCCCGACCGACCTCAACGCGCTGAATCAGGACGCCGACGCGCCGCTTCTCAACCGTGCCACCCAGGGTCAATATCCGCCGGGGTCCACTTTCAAGCTGGTGACCGCGGCAGCGGCCCTGGATTCCGGCGCGATCACCCCGGAAGAAACGATCAACTCGCCGGCCACGATTGACATCCAGGGCAACCCGCTCGCAAACTCGGATGGCAGCGACTACGGGGATATTGATGTCACCAGTGCCCTGACCTTCTCGGTCAACACCTACTTCGCCCAGCTCGGTGAGGAAATCGGAACGGGCACCCTTGAGGAATATATGGACCGGTTCGGGTTCAACTCGAAGCCACAGATCGACCTGCCCGCGAACCAGCTCTCTATCAGCGGGGTCTTCGACGGCCAGACTCTGCTTTCGGGTGGCGATGCGATCGATGTCGGCCGGCTCGCGATCGGTCAGGAGAGACTGCTCGCAACTCCCCTCCAGATGGCAGAAGTAGCGGCGACGATCGCCAATGGTGGGGACCTGATGAAGCCGAGGATCTGGAATGAGATCCTGGATCCGGACGGTCGCACGATCAGGACGATGGACCCGGAAAAGCAGTCCGAAGTGATCTCGGAAGAAACCGCGGACCAGTTGACCGAAGCGATGCGGGATGTTGTCAACGAAGGAACCGGGACCGCCGCTGCCCTGAGCGGGATCGATGTGGCCGGCAAGACCGGCACCGCCGAGGTTCCCGATCAGGAGCGCTGCGACGGCCTGCCGAACCAGGCCTGGTTTGTCGGTTTCGCGCCCGCGGACGATCCGCAGATCGCTGTCGCCGCCACAGTTGAATGCACCGACGGCCAGGGTGGCACGATCGCCGCCCCGATCGCCGCAGCGGTGATGCAGGCAATCCTGGAAGGGTAGGCGGCGCCTTTACCCGGCGGATACAGGATTCCCGGCTGTTGTCACGAAAATCCCTTCGATGAGACTCAACGAAGGAATGGTTGTCGATAACAGGTACCGGATCGAGTACCTGATCGGTTCGGGAGGGATGGCCGACGTGTGGCTGGCCGAAGACCTCGAGCTGCCGCGCCGGGTGGCCCTCAAAGTGCTTCACGAGCGCTATGCCCGCGACCCCGAGTTCATTGCCCGGTTCCGGCGTGAAGCCGAATCGGCAGCCTCCCTTCAGCACGTCAATATCGTTTCGATCTTTGATCGCGGTCAGGTCGGAGACACCTATTACATCGCCATGGCCTATCTCGATGGCCGCACCCTGAGGGAGCTGATCAGCCTCGGGCTGACCCCACAGGAATCGGTTGCGATCGTACGCCAGATTCTCGAAGCAGCCGGTTTCGCCCACCGTCACGGGGTCGTCCACCGTGACCTGAAACCCCTGAACGTAATCGTTGACGCAACCGGGCTGGCCACGGTCACGGACTTCGGGATCGCCCGGGCGGGCATCTCCGAGATCACTGAAGAAGGCTCGATCATGGGAACTGTCCATTACCTTTCGCCGGAACAGGCGCAGGGCTATGAGGTCAGCCCCCAATCTGATCTCTATTCGGTCGGTGTGATTCTTTACGAGTGCCTCACCGGCCGGGTCCCGTTCAACGGCGATACAGCGGTCGCGGTGACCCTGCAGCAGCTGAAGGAAGAACCCGTCCCGCCCAGCCACTTCAACCCGGCGGTTTCGCCCGCCCTCGACGCGGTGGTCTCGCGGGCCCTTCAGCGTGAACCCTACGAGCGGTTTCCTGACGCGGACAGCTTCATCGCGGCCCTCGATGCGGCGGAAGCCGACCCCGGTGAACTTGAGGAAGAGAAGAAGAGTCCGTGGAGGTGGATTCTGATCGGTCTGGCCGTGCTGGTCGGACTGTTGATCGCCTGGGGAATGACCCGTGATCATTCGATCGAAGTGCCGAAAGTGGTCGGCAGCAACCTTGATTCGGCAATCTCGACGCTGAGCGACGAAGGCTTCAAGGTCGGGGACATAGAAAGGGTCCATCAACCGGTTCCCAACAATCAGGTGGTGGGTCAGGACCCGAGCGGCGATGCTGACAAGAACTGCGCTTTCCTGGGCTGGTTTTGCTCGAATCCGAAAGTGGACCTGACCGTCAGCGGCGGTCCCGGTCAGGTCGAGGTACCGGATGTGACCGGGCTGAGCGAGGAGGATGCTGGGAACCAGTTGGAAGAAGCCGGCTTCACCACCAATGTCGAATCGGAAACTTCATCGGAGGTGGATTCTGGCCTTGTGATCTCGACCGATCCCGCCGGGGGTGAAATGGTGAGGCGAGGTTCATCCGTGACAGTGACAGTCTCATCCGGCGTTGAACAGGTCAAGGTTCCGCCGGTGGTGGGTCAGACCCTGAACGCGGCAAAGCAGCAGCTTTCGGCGGTGGGACTGGATTTCTCCTCCAGTGAAGAGTCCAGCAGCCGTCCTGCAGGCGAGGTGCTCACACAGTCCCCAGACGCCGGGAGCAGCGTTGACCCGGGTACCACGGTGACTCTGACAGTCTCGTCGGGGCCGGAGGAGACGACGGTTTCGGTTCCGAGTCTGGTTGGCCTCAGTCAATCCGATGCCCAGTCCCAGCTCGCCTCCGCCGGGCTGGTTCCGAGCATCCAGACTGAAAGCACTTCGATCCAGCCGCAGGACGGAAGGGTGATCGCCCAGAGTCCGGACCCGGGGACCGAAGTTGCGGACGGCTCGACCGTTGTCCTCACAGTTGGCAGCTATGACCCGAACACCGGAGGCGGCGGTGGCGACAGCGGCGGCATCGGTATCGACTGAGACTGAATATCGTTCCGGCTGATGAGAATCGCAGTCCTTAGCGGTGGCCGATCCAGCGAACATGAGATTTCCCTGCTTTCCGGGGAGGCGGTTGCCTCCGGTCTGGAGGCGGCAGGTCACGATGTGGTTCGAGTTCTGATCGAGAAGTCGGGGGCATGGATCACCGATGGTCACCCGGTTTCGCTGCGGCCCGGAGAGGGCATGGAGGTTGCCGGTGACCTGCTTTCGATCGATGTGGTTTTTCCGGTCCTGCACGGACCCTTCGGCGAGGATGGCGTCACTCAGGGCACCATTGATTCGATCGGCCTGCCCTATGCGGGCTCGGATGTTCTCGCTTCGGCTGTCTGCATGGACAAACTGACTCTGAAGCGGCTATGCGGATTCCACGGCATTCCCCAGGTGGACTTCGTCCAGGCTTTCACTCCGGGCTGGGAAGAAGCCGCGAAGCGGCTCGACTTCCCGCTCTGGGTGAAGCCCTCACGGCTTGGTTCCAGCGTCGGGATCAGCAAGGTGACCGATCCGGCGGATCTGACAGCAGCAGTTGAGGAGGCAGCGAAGTTCGACCCGCGGGTGATCATCGAAGCGAACTCGACCGGCCGGGAAATTGAATGCTCGGTCCTGGGTAACCAGAACCCGGATGCTTCCCTGCCCGGCGAGATCCTCACCGATGACGAGTGGTACGACTACGAAGCCAAATACACCGAGGGCCGGACAAGGATCGCAGCGCCCGCCGACCTTGATGACGAAGTTTCAGGTGCGGTTCGTGATCTGGCGGGCCAGGTCTTCACGATGGCAGGATGCGCGGGCCTCGCCCGTTGCGACTTTTTCGTCGAGGAGTCTGACGATGGTGGCGCAACCATCCTGCTGAACGAGATCAACACAATTCCCGGCTTTACCCGGACCTCGGTTTACGCGAAGCTCTGGGAAGCGACCGGGCTCGCGTATCCGGAACTCTGTGACCGTCTGGTCCGCCTGGCTCTCGAACGTCACCAGTCCGAGTCAGAACACAGCTTCTAGCCCGTAAGACGCCAGATCGGCCGGGCCTCATTCCAGCCCAAAAGCCGGCGGGTCAGTTCGTTCCGAAAAGGCGGATGTCGCTGATTGCCACCCCGAAACCGGAATCGACTTCGGCCGGGTCGGTAACCCAGAGCAGGTAGTACTGGTATTTGACCCCGGCGGTGACCAGGTCAATCCGCTGCTGCTCTTCGACTTCATGAACCTGGGCCAGCCGGGTCCAGCCGGACACATCATCCGGAATCGGTTCATTTGTGCCGTACACCTCAAGCGTCCATCCCGGGGTCGGAGTCCGGATTTCCATTTCAGTCGCGGCCACCGGCCCGCCCGCATCGACATAAACCCCGACACCGGTCTTGTCACCGAAGCTGTCGGCTTCATACGTCTCCGTGGTCCAGGCACTCGCGGAACGGTCGTCATCAATCGCAAAGTCAATCTCGGTCGAGTGTTCCTCGTCGTCACCTTCCGGGTCATAGTCGGAGGCACCGACAATCGAAAGCTGTTGCTCGTTTGTAGTTCCACCGCCGCCACCACCGCCACCACCACCACCGGTGTCACCGCGGGAAATGACGTAGGCGGTTCCGGCGGCAATCGCCAGGGCGACCAGCAGCATCGCCACTGCCGGCCAGGGGGAAGTCTTCGAGGTCGGGATCTGCCGCCGGGGAGGGGCGACCGCATCGAGCACCGAGGTTGCCTCCCCGGTCGTCCCTCCCGCCCGGATCGCCTCGACTTCCAGGGCGGCCTGGAGGTCATCCGACATATCTTCGATCGTCTGGTAGCGGTCATCCGGATTCTTGGCGGTGGCTTTGTCTACAACCCGGGCGGAAGCGGCCGAGATATCGGGCCGTATCACCTGGACGTCAGGGAGTTCCTCGTTCACGTGCTTCATCGCGACACCGATCTGATTGTCGGCTTCGAAAGGCACGTCGCCGGTCAGCATCTCGTAGAGCACGATTCCGAGTGAATAGATGTCAGAACGAGGGTCCACATCCTTGCCCATCGCCTGCTCCGGCGCGACATAGTCGGTGGTGCCGATCACCCGGCCGGTTGCCGTGACACCCTCGTCATTCAGCTCGCGGGCGATGCCGAAGTCGGTCAGCTTGGCCCGGCCGGTTGCATCGATAAGGACGTTCTGAGGCTTCACGTCCCGATGGACCATGTTGCGCTCATGGGCGACACCGAGGCCCTGGGCGACCTCAAGCGCGTAGGCCAGCGCCTCGGTGGCATCGAGGGAGCCGACCCGACTGATCCGCTGTTTCAGCGTTTCGCCCTGCACATATTCGAGCACGATGTATGGCCGGCCCTGGTCTTCTCCGGCATCGATTACCGCCACAACATTCGGGTTGGAGAGCTTCGCGACAGCACGGGCTTCCTGGTTGAACCGTTCAAGCTGCTCGCGCTGCTCGGTCATCTCCCGATGCATCAGCTTCACGGCCACCGGACGATCCAGGGTTTCGTCGCGGGCCAGGTAGACGGTTGACATTCCGCCGCTACCGAGCTTGGCCTCAAGCCGGTATCGGTCCGAAAGGACCGTACCGATCATTTGCGAGCTGGCAGGCGGCTGCGTCACTTCACTGATTTTGCCTGCGAAAACTCATCGGAACCGGAGGCTATCCAGAGCCAGTGGTTTCCGCGGCAGGGCAGGCGGTCTCGGGAAAAAATCGTCACTTTCGCTTCCTGCCTCAGTATGAACCGACCGCAGGAGGTCTGGAGTGTTGGCTTTTGCCAACCAAAACCCGGCAGAGAGTTGACATCGAGTGGATCAGGAACCAGGTTGCCGGGTTCAGCGAGAGTGACGTATGACCTGACGTTCACCGGCGGCGACATCACCGATTCGCCGCGCATCAGGATAGTGGCCACGGAGAGCCTTCAGGGCGGCCTCCTCGTCTTCCTCCGGTACCACCACGCAGAAGCCGCAGCCCATGTTGAAGACCTCATACATTTCGGCATCGGGGACATTCCCCCGCTCGGCGATCAGTTCGAAGATGGGCTGGGGGGCGAGAGGGTTGGTGATCTCATACGTGACCTCGGCCTTAAGACGGAGCAGGTTCTCGAGACCGCCGGAAGTGATGTGGGCAAGACCGTGGACACGGGCGCCTGAGGCCAGCAGGTCCTTGATCGCCTTGACGTAAATCTCGGTCGGTTCCAGCAGGATCTCGCCAAGGGTACGGCCGAGCCGGCTGTCATCGAGCGGGATGCCGTCAAGCGCGGATCGGGCCAGGGTGTAGCCATTTGAGTGGATGCCGGATGAAGGCAGCCCGATCACCACATCTCCCGGGGTGACCCCGGAGCCGTCGATGATCGAGTCCAGTGCGATGGTTCCGAAGCAGGCACCGGCTATATCGAAACCCTTGACAAGGTCACCGATCTGGGCAAGTTCACCACCGGGGATCTCGATTCCGGCCAGTTCCGCTCCGCGCGCCAGGCCAAAACCAATCTGCTCGCACATTTCCGGATCCGCCTTTTCGACCGCAAGATAATCCAGCATCGCCAGGGGTTCGGCACCGACGCAGATGATGTCGTTGACGTTCATGGCGATGCAATCAATGCCGACCGTGTCGAAACGACCAAGTTCTTCGGCGACCAGCAGCTTGGTTCCGACCCCGTCAGTCGAAAGTGCGATTCCGGTCCGGTTGTCGAGCCGGATCACCGCCGCGTAATGGCCTTTGAGGTCCACTTGCCGGGTAGGGCGTCCGATGTCGGCAGTGGCCAGCGCGGTGACCAGTCGACTCACCGCGAGGTCCGCGTCGGACTGGCTGACCCCTGCCTTTGCGTATGCGTCTTCGCCGTTCGGCTCGCTCATCGCAAGTGATTCAACATGAGAAGCCGGTCATCTGGCTGTGCGGTTGCCACGATCAGCGGTCATGCGGAGGAGAATCAGAAGAGCGAAGGCAATGCGATACGCACCGTAGGGGGCCAGGGCCCGGTCCCGTTCGACGATCCGGATCAGGTCGGTCGCGGCAATCGTGGACGCGAAGGAAGTGGCTGTGCCGATTGCCAGCCAGCGGGCCTGCCGGCGGCTGATACCCCGCCTGGCCAGCCGGGCACCCTTGAGTCCAACCGCTCCGAGAATGACCGGCAACGCGACCGTACGCGAAAGCAGGTTGGCCTGGTCGCGGGAAAAGTGGCGCATCCGGGCGGCAGTAAGCGTCGCTCCGTTACGGGAAACACCGGGGATCAATGCCGCCGCCTGGGCGATGCCGAGGGCAAGTCCGTCCTTCCAGCCGGCCTCGCCCTTTCCGCGGGTTTGTGGTGAGCGGTCGGCAAGCATCATGGCCAGTCCCCCGATGATCAGCCCGGCCGCGGTGGCCCGGGAGCCCCCGAACTTCGATTCGATGATCCTTTCGAAGCTGAAACCGGCGGCAGCCGCGGGAAGGAATGAAAGGAGCAGGACACTGGCCCGCCGCAGGTCGAAACCCTGGAGTTCGCCACGGATCTCATCGCGCCGGGTGATCAGCAGCGCCACCGCGGCACCGCCGTGAAGCGCGACCTCGAAACTCTTGCGAAGTTCCGGATCGAGCTCGTCAGGGTCCCAGCCCAGTAGCCGGGGCAGCATCGCAAGATGGGCAGAGCTGGATATGGGCAGCAGCTCCGCCGGACCCTGCACCAGTCCGAGGATGACTGCGTGGCCGGTTGCGCGTCGGCTTTCAGCAGATCCTGAAATCAGAGCGGGAATGCTATCCACGCTCTAGACTTCAGGGCTTCAATGCGACGCCCCGACTTCCATTTACGCCGGTATCAGTTGCTGCAGATGGCCGGAGACGCCCTGCTGGTGGCGCTTGCCTACTTCCTCGCATTCCAGCTTCGCTTCATTGATGACCCGGGCACGATCCCGGACCGGTACGTGAACTTGCTGGTCCAGTCGATCGGCTTCGTGATCGTCGGCAAGATCTCTGTCTTCTATCTGTTCGGCCTGTACCAGAAGTGGTGGCGCTTCGTGGGTGGGCGCGACGTCGCCCGCATCGTTCAGGCCGTTTCGGTTTCCAGTCTGCTGCTGATCGTGCTGTTCACGGTGGTTCAGCCGTTCCCTCATGACCTGCCGCGTACGGTCGCGGTCACCGACTTCCTGCTCACCCTGTTCCTGATTGCCGGGGCTCGCCTCGGCACCCGGCTATTCAAGGAAAGGCCGAATAAGGGCAACCGGATCGCCCGGGGCCGTGAAGTCCTGGTTGTCGGGGCTGGCTCTGGCGGCCAGATGGTGGTCCGGGAACTGCGTTTGAACCCTCATCTGGGTGAAACAGCCATCGGATTCGTCGATGACAACAAGGACATGCGCGGCATGCGGATCCAGGGGATCTCGGTGCTTGGAACCACCTCGGAAATCGAGACTATCCTCGACGAGACCGAACCGGATGAAGTGATGATCGCGATCCCTTCGGCACCCGGCACCCTGCGGGCCCAGGTAGTCGCGGCATGTCGCGCCCGGCAGATCCGGGTTCGCACCCTGCCAACGGTCTTCGAGCTCCTGCGGGGTGGAGTGCAGCTCAGCCAGCAGTTGCGTGAGGTCCAGGTCGAGGATGTCCTCGGTCGCGAGCCGGTCGTGGTGGAGCTGGCTCGGGTTGGCGCCTATCTGGAGGATCAGGTTGTGATGGTGACCGGTGCGGGCGGCTCGATCGGCAAGGAGCTTTGCCGACAGATCGCACTGGTTGGCCCGAAGCTCCTGGTCATGCTCGACCACGCTGAAGACAACCTCTTCCAGATCGAAAGGGAAATGGTTGCCGAGAGGCATTTCAGCCGGGTCGAGGCGGTACTGGCGGACTGCAAGGAAGCCGACCGCATGTTCGAGGTGATGCAGCGGTTCCGCCCGAAGGTCGTCTTTCACGCGGCGGCATACAAGCATGTGCCACTGATGGAATCGAATCCGCTGGAAGCGGTTCGCAACAACGCATTCGCGACGCGGATCACCTCCGACACGGCGGCCGCGGCCGGCGCCGAGCGTTTCGTCCTCATTTCTACCGACAAGGCGGTCAATCCACAGACCGTCATGGGTGCCTCGAAGGCGATGGCTGAATGGGCGGTTTCAGCCGCGGATGTCCGGCATCCGGGGACCCGGTTTGTCAGTGTCCGCTTCGGCAATGTGCTCGGTTCTTCGGGCAGCGTCGTCCCGATCTTCAAGCGTCAGATCGAGCAGGGTGGCCCACTCACCGTCACCCATCCCGACATGACCCGGTTCTTCATGACCATTCCGGAAGCTGTCCAGCTGGTGATCCGGGCCGGAGACACCGGGGTTAGCCGCGGCGATGTTTTCGTCCTCGATATGGGTGAACCGGTGAAGATCACGGACCTGGCCGAGAACATGATCAAGCTGGCCGGTCGCGAACCAGAGACGGACATCGCGATCGAATTCACCGGAGTGCGTCCCGGAGAGAAGCTTCACGAGGAGCTTTTCGGTCCGCAGGAACGGCCCCAGTCGACCGCTTCGAAGCGGATCATGCGGGCCGTTCGCGAGCATCCGATCGATCCGGATTGGATCATTCAGACCCTTGACCGCCTTGACCAGCTGGTCCAGGCGGGTGACGAAGCCGACCTCGCGGAGAAGGTAGTTGACCTGGCAGCAAATCCCGGATCGGACCCAATCAGGGTTGGTTGAACCGCATTAATCGGCCAATCCTCTCTAACATGCCCCGGTCGGCATTTGCGGGAGGCTCACCGGCCGTTTCGTCAAGGAAGTCCCGACACCGTAGAAAAGTGGAGATCAGTTGACCGACGTAATCCAGACCGTAGGCGGCTACGCCGGGCTCGTTGCCCTGCTGGGTCTGGGCGTGCTCGCTTTCCTGGTCTTCTCTCAGGCCCGGGACATCCGCCGCCTGCGTGAATGGGCGGGTGGCGCGCCGGAGCGCGATGCCGAAGTTCGGGAAGTCAGCGAGATTGTCGCCGAAGAGCGCTCGCAGGAACTGAAAGTTCTCGCCGATCGCGAGGAGCGGCGCATGGAGCGGGCGGGCGTTCTGGAGCAGAGCTTCTGGGACCGTCTGGGAAGAAGCGGAAGGATCATTGCGATTGTCGCGGCGGTGCTGGTGCTCGGCGCGGCAGCGGCCTGGGCGGCAACCAGCCTGCTTGGTTCGGACAGCGACACAACCCCGCAGCAGGAACGCAGAACCCAGGTCGCACAGCAGGCCCGGCAACTGAAGCCGGCTCAGATCAAAGTCGCCGTGCTGAATGGAACCGGTGGGGCCGAAACCGGTGTTGCGGCCGAGTATGCTGACGCGCTTGAAGGAGACGGTTTCAACCTCGGTGTGGTGACCGATGCACCTGAGACGTTCACTGACAGCGTCGTCATGTTCACCAAGGGGAATGTCGCGGCAGCGAAGAAAGTCGGGAAGGCCGTAGGCATTGACAGCACCGAACTGATGCTGAGCGAAATTGCCGACTTGACTTCCGGTGCCGACGTGGCCGTTGTGATCGGTACCGATCACGGCCCGATTCCCGGGGAGTAAGTGAAGAGCCGAGCGGGCTCTCGCAGCCCGGCCTGGCTGGCGCCGCTCATTATCGGGCTGCTGATCGTCCTGACTGTCGCGGCTTTCGGCTGGTCGCAGCGACTCAAGCGGGAACCGCTGGTAATCGATCGAGTTGAATACCGGGTCCTGGGCCTGAAGGAAGGCGGTTCGGTGCCGACGGTCTTCAGTCCCAATGGTGACTGTCAACGGGACCGGATGGCAATCAACTTCCGCACCACCAAATCCGACACAGCGGACGTCGAGATCATCGGCCGCGGCGGCAATCCGATCCGGACCCTCGCCAGAAACAGATTTTTCAAGCGCTACCGGGAACATGTCCTGATCTGGGACGGCCGCAAAGATGACGGCCGGATCCCCATGACCGGCAAGTACAGGGTCCGGGTGACGATGAACGAGAACGACCGGGTGCTGTACCTGCCGGGCCGGATTCGCCTGCATAAGTATTCGCCCCGCGGGGCTTCAAGTTGTCCTGACCAGCCGAAGCAGACCAATTCGGTGAAGGAGCCGGACAAGCCATCGAGCCGGATCTCGAAGGCTGAAGCGCAGGGGGTAGCGCAGTGATCGAATCACTGGTTGCCCTGGTAGCTGCCTGCGCGGTCGCGGTGGCCCTGCTCGACAAGCCTTCGATGAGACGCTCGGTAGCGATGGCCATTGCCGCGGTTCTGGTGCCGGTCCTGATTGCCGGAGACCAGTGGCATTCCGGGCCGATCACCGAACTCCGCAATTCACCGGGAATCCTGACCCTGGTGATCGCCTTCGGCCTCGCCCTGGTCGGGTTCATCACCTGGGTGATCAACCGCTGGCCGGTGATGCTGCCGGTGCTTGTCCTTGTCGCACTTCCGTTTCGCATACCCCTGGAAGTCGGTGGCGAGGACGCCAATCTGTTGCTGCCGCTTTACCTGGTGATGGCAGGGGGTGTCCTTGCTTCCCTGATCCGGGCCCGCCGCGGTCAGTTCCTGCCGACAGAGCAAAGCGCCTGGCCCCGAGGCCTGGCCCGCCTGTTGAAACCCTTGCTTGCGGTCGCCGTGTTGCTCTACGCCCTCGGGCTTTTCTACTCCGATGATCGCTCGACCGGCCTTCAGAACCTCTGTTTCTTTCTGGTTCCTTTCGCCTTGATTTTCGCGTTGATGACCGAGGTTGAGTGGAGCCGCGAGCGGCTTCGCATTCTGCTCACCGTGATCGTCGGTCTGGCCCTGGCTTGCGCCTTCGTCGGCTTCATCGAGTTCGCGACCCGGGACCTGCTCTGGAACCAGGTGGTGATCCGGTCGAATGACTTCCACGTGTACTTCCGGGTCAATTCCCTGTTCTGGGATCCGAATATTTACGGGAGGTACCTCGCTTTGGCGATCACCATGGTTGCCGCAGGATTGATGTGGGCCAGATCAGGCCGGGATGCGGTCTGGCTCGCGCTGGTCTCCCTGGTGCTATGGCTGGCTTTGATGACGACCTACTCGCAGTCCAGTTTCATCGCGTTGCTGGCTGGCCTGGCCACGCTGGTCGCTCTGCGCTGGAGCCTCAAGTGGCTGATGGCCGGGGTTGGGGCACTTGTGGTTGCGGTGATCCTCTTCGGAACCTTCGCCGGGGGGCTGGTGAAGCTGGATCTCGGTGCGATCAACAAGCAGACCAGCGGACGCGCCAACCTGGTCGAAGGCGGGATCGACCTGTTTGAGGCCCGGCCGGTCTACGGCTTCGGGCCTGGTTCGTTTTCGGTCTCGTTCAAGGAGGAAGTCGCCGGTCCGAACGCACCGGTTACCGAATCCCACACCGAACCGATCACGGTCGCTGCCGAACAGGGACTGATCGGCCTGGCGGTCTACCTGGCATTGATCCTCAGTATCTTCGCGGCGCTTACAGCCGGGATGCGCAAGGTCATGCCGGGTCTCGGTGCCAGCCGTGGTTCCCGTGATCCTGACCGCGGCCCCCCTGCTGCCCGGGCCGCTGTGTTTGCTGCGTTTGTCGCGGTTCTGGGTCACACCCTCTCGGATGCGGGATGGCTCGATGACCCGGTGACCTGGGTTCTGATCGCGATCGGATATAGCCTCGCTTTTCCATGTCGGGCTACCTCCGCCGCCTAGCGACAACCGGCGCCGCCTACACGGCGGCCAGCATCATCTCCAAGCTGCTCGCAGTGGCTCTACTGCCGCTCTACACGCGGTACCTGACCCCATCCGATTACGGCGCGGCGGAGGTCATGTTCTCGGCGGTGGTCGCTCTTTCGATCGTGATCCGGCTCGGCGTTATCGAGGCACTGCTGCGCTTCTACTACAAGGAAGGCGAGGTGCCAGAGAGGGTTGTTTCGACATCCTTCGCGACTCTCTTCTGGGCGGGCCTGATCGCCACGGTCCTGCTGTTCCCTTTCGCCGGTCCACTTTCCGGTCTGCTTCTGGGCGAGTCAGACCCGCAGCTCGCCCGGATCGCGATCCCGGGGCTTTTCGTGTTGACCCTTTCCGAGTACCTCTTGACGATTTTCCGGCTCGATGAGCGGGCCCGGGCCTTTTTCGCCGTGACGATGCTCTCGGTGCTTGTCACGATTCCCGTCACGGTGGTTCTGGTGGTACCACTGGAAATGGGAGCGGAGGGACTTTTGCTGGGCAGCTACGGGACCGGTCTTGCGGTTGTGATCGGCCTGATCGCCTACAACCGTCGCCGGCTCGCCCTGCGGCCCGACCGACCGTTGCTTAGGCGGATGCTGAAGTTCGGCTTGCCGACCATGCCGGCTGAACTCACCCTGTATTCGATGAGTTTCATCGACCGGATCCTGATCGCGAGGATGCTCGGACTTGCCGAAGCCGGGCTGTACTCGCTGGCGATCAAGGTATCCCAGGGAATCGCCGTGTTTGTGCGGGGATTCCAGCTCGCCTTTCCCCCGCTCGCCTACTCGATCCAGGACGATGAGGAAGCCCGCCGCACCTATTCCGCGGTTGTCACCTGGTTTGTCGCCGTCACCTCCATCATGGTTGTCTTCCTCTGGCTTGTCGCACCATGGATCGTGCGGGTCTTTGCTGCCCCCGAGTTCTCCGAGGCAGCGGAAGTGGTAGGCCCGGTCTCGGCTGGCGCTGCCCTCTACGCCCTCTACATGGTGTTGCTGGTTGTACTCGGCCGCACCGGCCGCACCGAGTACAACCTGCCGGCCACGGTGGCGGGGGTGGTGGTCAACATCGTTCTCAACCTGATTCTGCTGCCGGAGGTCGGCCTGATCGGCGCCGGGATCTCACTGATCGCTTCTTACCTGGTCGTGGTTTCGTTGATGTACGCATTCACGCAAAGACTGTTCCCGGTTCCGTACGAATGGGGCCGGCTCGCCCGGATCATCCTCGTCGCCGCGGTGCTCGTAGCAACCGGCGAGGTATTCACTCCGGAAGAAGGGATCGGTTACTTCGCGGTCAGGTTGCTGCTGGTTGCCGCGCTCCCGTTTCTCCTTCTGGTCACCGGGTTCTTCTCGGCCGAGGAGCGCCGCTGGCTCCTTTTGCTGACTCAACCCGGTGAACTGAAAGAGAAGATCCTCGAAGCGAGGGCGGTGGGCAAGGCCGCGGGCGAAGGTGAAGTCGCTGATGGTCGTGGCCGGCCCGGGCACCGCGGGCTGTCGGAAGCAGTCGAGGTAGAACAGTGGGACGAAGACCTGCGGTCCTGAGGGCAAGTCCTGTCAAGTGGACCGGGCCGCTGAAGCGCGGTCAGCGAGGCCTTCACCCCTGTAAGGAAGGAGGGCCTGACGTGCGTGAGCTGCGTAAACGCCGGTCGGGGCTCCCGGGATGACGACCGAAGCAAGAGTCCGGAGGCCGTAGGCCCAGCTGGTCAGGACACGCACCGCGAAAGCGGCAGCGCGATTGTGGTGCTTTCGCATGTAGAGATCCCGGTTGCGGTGAAACTCGACAATCCGCGGCAGCCCCGACGAAAGGTCGGTTGAGAGCTGGTTGTGGTGGACCGCTTCGGCCGAAGGCACAAACAGGGTCAGCCAACCGGCGTCGTCCAGGCGCCTGCAGAAATCACATTCGTCGTAGTAGACAAAGAATGCCGGGTCCAGGTAGTCAATTTCAACCGCAGCCTCGCGTCGGACCATCAGGGCGGAGGACTGCACCCAGTCGACCCGTCGGGTCACTTCGCCCCGGCTTTGGACGATCAGACGCTTGTGCAGAAAGAGGGCGCCGATCACCGCGGACCCCACTCCGGGGAACTTCCAGGCACAGGCGTAGGGCTTGCCGTCAGCGTCGAAGAGCTGGGCGCCCGCCGCTCCGGCCCCGGGGTCGCTTTCGAGGGCGGCGACCAGGTATTCGACCGCCCCGGCGCGGAGTTCCGAATCTTCGTTCAACAACAGGCAATAACGGCCCCTGGCCCGCTCCATCAGCAGCGAGTCATTGGCCGCCTTTCCCTGTTTGGCCTCCAGAGCGATCACCTCCGCCTCAGGGAACTTTTCCCGAACGGCTTCAACCGAACCATCGGCCGAAGCGTTGTCGAGAACCAGGATCTCCCGGCTCAGTTCAGCCGGATGAAATCGCTCTATTGCGGCCAGGCAGTCGACCAGAAAGTCCCGTCCGTCGTTGTTGACCACGCAGTAGGAGAGGTCGAGACTGGCGGATTCACTTGCGGTTGATTCTGTCGGAAGGGGTGCTCTCACTGGAGACCACGATAATCAGGGTGTGCACGTCAAGCTGATCGACCCTTCGGCTTTCACCCCGCCATACGACCGGGCGCTGGCCGCTGCGCTGGCTGCCGAAGGAGCGGAAGTGGAGCTGATTACTTCCGATTTCACCTACGGCCCGGTTCCAGAAGCGAAGAATTACGAGGTGAGTCTCGACTTCTACCGGCACCTTTCACCGCGGGCACGCCGACTGAGCAAGGCATCCAGGCACATCCCGGAGATGAGGCAGCTAAGGAACAAACTCGAAGCAGCCCCTGGCCCGATGGTCACCCACTACCAGTGGTTGACCATGCCGGGGATTGACCGGCACCTGCTTTCATCCCGCTGTCCCCGCGTGATGACCGCTCACTACATCCTGCCGCAGAATCCTTCGCGCCGACAGATCAATCGGGCGAAGGAGACCTTCGCTCCGATGGACGCAGTCATTGCCCATTCCGTTCTGGGTGCGCGACGTCTCGTGGACGAGGTAGGACTCGAAAGAGAACTGGTTCGGGTCATACCTCATGGGGCCTTTGACTATCTGACCAGCCTGCCGGTCGAGAAGCCGTTGCCGCCAGAGCTTCGGGAGGCTTCCCCGGTCTGGGAAGAAACCGGGTCGCCACGCCCGCCGGTGATCCTCTTCTTCGGTCTGCTCCGGCCATACAAGGGGATCGATGTACTGCTGGACGCAGCCCGGGAACTCGCGGCAACCGACCAGGGGACGACCCCGGAGATCTGGATTGTCGGCAATCCCCGCATGGATCTGGCCGAGCTCAAGGAGCGCGCGGCTTCACTTGAGGTGGAGGTCCGCTGGCTTGCCCGGTTCATCGAAGATGCCGAGATTCCGGAGATCATGCGCCAGGCCGATGTGCTCGTGCTGCCATACCTCGACGGGGAGCAGTCCGGTGTTCTCTACACCGGACTCGCCTTCGGCAAGGCGATGGTCGTCTCCGAGGTCGGCGGGTTCGGTGAGGTAGCCCGGGCGCATGGCGCGGCGAGGCTGGTGCCACCGGGTGACGCAGCCGCGCTCGGCCATGAACTCGCCGCCCTCACCCGGGGCGAAGGAGCTGCCGAAGCCCGGGAAGAACTCGCGGCCCGTTGCCGGGCAGCAGCCGAAGGCCCATTCGCCTGGCGCCGGATCGCCCGGCAGACCCTCGACCTGTATGAAGGTCTGCTCTCGTGATCGTGATTGCAGTTCTCTTCTGGCTGAGCGCCGGCCTGATTTTCTTCACTCACTTCGGTTACCCGATCGCGCTCGGGTTGCTCAATGCCATCGGTCTCGGGGGCCGGGCCGGGACCATACGCGGACCCAAGCTGAGCGAGATTCCGCCTCCGGATGATCCCGATACCGAGGAGGAAACCCTCCCGGCGGTCTCGCTTGTCATCGCCGCCTACAACGAAGAGACCGTGATCGAAGACAAGGTCGCCAACGCGATCGCACTCGAGTACCCGCGGGAGCTGCTTCAGATAATTGTCGTTTCCGACGGTTCTTCCGACCGCACCGTTGAACTTGCGAAAGAGGCCGGTGCGGATCTCGTTCTGGACCTGCCGCGCGGCGGCAAGGTTGCCGGCCAGAACGCCGCGGCGGAGGTCGCAACCGGCAGCCTGATCGCCTTTTCGGATGCCAACTCGATCTGGGAACCGGGCGCTCTTGCTGAGCTGATCGGGCCATTCCGGGATGAGCGGGTCGGCTACGTCTGCGGCCAGGTGAGATTCACCGGCCCGGACGGCGGCAATCTCGAGGGGGTCTACTGGCGGTACGAGATGAAAGTCCGCGAATTGGAATCGGAGCTGGCCGGCGTAACCGCAGGCAACGGTGCGATCTACGCGGTCAGGGCTTCCGCCTACATTCCACTCAAGCCGTCAGGCAGCCATGACCTTTCCTTTCCCTTCGCCCTGGCAAAGAAGGATCTCGTTTCGCTCTACCGGCCGAAAGCCAGGGCTACCGAAAAACTCGTTCCCAGCCTGGACGGCGAGCTGGCCCGCAAGCGACGCATGATGGTCGGTCTCTGGGACATAGTCATCGGCGAAGGAATGCTCGACCCCCGGGGCTACCCGGCGCTCTATTTTTTCGAGTTGCTTTCCCACCGGCTGCTCCGCTACGTCAGTCCGGCCCTGCACCTGATCGCCCTGGTGACCAACATCGCCCTGTTCGGCCAGGGATGGGTCTACGAGCTCGCCTTGGCTTGTCAGGCCGCCCTGCTGGTATTCGCGCTGCTTGGCCGCTGGATTCCGGTTCTGCCGTTCAGGATCAGCCGTTACTACGTTGAAGTCACGCTTTCGATCGCGCTCGGTTTGTGGGACCGCTGGCGTCAGGGGCCGCCGGCCACCTGGGAGAAGGCCGAGGGCACCCGGTGAACCGCGCCCTGGAGATGATCCTGACCGGAATCGTGATGGCGCTCACGGCGCCAGTCCTGATCGTCGCCGCGATCCTGATCCGCCTCGAAGGAGGCGGCAGTGCGATCTATCGCCAGAAGCGGGTTGGCCAGCACGGGAACGAGTTCGAAATGCTGAAGCTCCGGACCATGGTCCCCGGATCCGACCCGGTCGGGATCGGCACAGTGGTCGGGCGCGATGACCCCCGGGTAACCCGGGTGGGCCGCTGGCTGCGCCGCACTTCCCTTGATGAGCTGCCCAACCTGGTCAATGTCTGGCAGGGCGAGATGGCCTTGGTCGGCCCCAGACCGACGATTCCGGCGCAGGTCGCGGACTATACGCCGCATCAACACCGCCGCCATGAAGTCCGGCCCGGCATTACCGGCTGGGCTCAGGTCCAGGGCCGTGCGGGAATTCCCTGGGATGAACGGATCGAGCTGGATGTCGAGTACGTGGACAATCGCTCTCTCGCTCTGGACCTGGAAATCCTGCGTCGCACAGTCTGGCTCGCGGCGACCGGTCAGGGCCTCGCACCGGATTGATTCGCTTCTCCCGCTAGGCTTCCCGGATGCGCATTGGCGAGATCATCGCGGCGAAACGGCCTGTCTTCTCGGTGGAGTTTTTTCCCCCGAAGACAGATAAAGGCCGTGTGCAGCTCTTCGACACGGCCCGTCAGCTGGCCGGGCTGGAGCTGGACTTCGTTTCCGTCACCTACGGGGCCGGTGGTTCGAACCGGGACGGGATGGTGGACATCACCACGGCACTCAAGGACGATGTCGGCCTCGAAGTGATGGCGCATCTGAGCTGTGTCGGTGAAACAGCCGAGGGGCTTGACAGCACCCTGGACCGGCTGCGAAATGCCGGCATTGACAACATCCTGGCTCTCCGAGGTGATCCACCCCAGGGGCAGGAGGGTTTCATCCGGACCGAGGGTGGGTTCGGCAGCGCCGCCGAGCTGACCGCCCACATAACCGGCAAGTACGACTTCTCGGTCGGCGGCGCCTGTTTTCCTGAAGTTCATCCAGAAGCCGCGGACCTCGACAGTGACCTGAACTACCTGAAGACGAAGGTAGATGCCGGCGCCGAGTTCCTGATCACCCAGCTCTTCTTTGACAACCGCGCCTACTTCGACTTTGTGGATGCGGCCCGGGCCAAGGGCATCGAAGTACCGATCCTGGCCGGCATAATTCCGGTCACCGGCTACGAACACACCAAGCGGATCTGCGAGCGCTGCGACGCGACCATCCCGGCCGATCTGGAATCAGCGATGCTCGCCGCTGGAGGTGACCCCGAGGCGGAGTTCAACCTGGGGGTGGCCTACGCCGCCCAGCAGAGCGCCGAACTGCTTGCCGCCGGAGTGCCTGGAATCCAGTTCTTTGCCCTGAACAAGGCGCCGGCCACCCGTGCCGTGCTCGGCGCGCTGCGCGCTGCTCAGCCCTGGCGGGCTGCCCACGGCCAGTCGATCACGCAGTGATCCGGGTTCCCTGCGAGCTTCGATGAGCGGACAGGAAGACGAAACCGGGAAGCCCACCCTGGCGGGCTATGCGATCGGCCTGGTGTTCCTGTGCTTCATAGCCGGGGGTGTGGTCCTCGCTCTTCGTTCCGGTGAGGAGCCCCCCGGCTCGGCCCATATCTCCAGTTCTTCCGGATCGAGCAATGGTCTGGCCCCCGACAACCGCGTTGGCACGACCTACCCCGGCCCTCAGATGACCGACCTTGAGAGCGCCGCAAGGGTAGCCCGGTGTGTGGTTCGCGAGAACCTGCCTGACGAAGGCAACGATCACCTCACAACGGAGGAGCCGGTTCCTGATTACGGGACTACGCCACCGACCTCGGGGGATCACATAAGCCCGCCACTTCAGCAGGCAGATGGAGCCTGGGCGGACCCGGCAGCCCAGGTCAATGTGGTCCACGCCCTTGAACATGGCCGGATTGCCATCCAGTACGACCCTTCACTTCCGGAATCTGCCCAGCTTGAATTGAAAGGTCTCTACGACACCGCTTACTCGGCGGCCCTTCTCTTTCCCAACCCGGAGATGCCCTACGCCGCCGCCGCCACTTCTTGGCGTAACCTGATTGTCTGCCCGGACTGGAAGGGCCGGAAGACCCTCGACGCAATCCGGGCCTTCGGGGTTGAACACCAAGGCAACTCGCCCGAACCGATGAACTGGTTCCCTTCACTTGACGGGCCGAGCTTCGCCAGCCCTTCGACCTGATTCAGGCGCGGTAGGGAGGGAAGAACCCGGGGTCGTTGTCCGGGGACAGTTTCCCGGTCAGGGCGGCTGCCGCTTCCGGATCGCAGATGAGCTCCGACGTGAACCACTGCACTTCCCGGTTGGCGAATCCGCGCTTGAACTCCTCCAGGGCATCTCCCGGGGTGATCCCTCCGCCGAAGTTCACCGCCAGGTCCCGCTCGGCCGCGAAGCCGATCATTTCTTCGATCACGTTCTTCATCGGGGCTCCCTTCAGGTGGGCGTCGGCTGTCCCGGAGAGGTAGTAGTGGAGCAGACCATCACTGAGCGCCGCGATCGAAGCGGCCGCAACCGGACGGTCAGTCCCGGCTTCGACCCCTTCTCCCGGGGTGCGAAGCAGGAAAAGCCAGGTGCTCTCGGCGGAGAGGATCAGGTCAAAGTACTGCTGGCTGAAGAAGTAACGGTCGGCAGCGCTGGTCCGGGTCATCGTCTCGGTATACGCGGCAAAGAAGCCGGCCCGCTGCTCGTGGCTGGTCTTCGGACCGGGAGTGATCTCGATCGAGCAGCCTCGATTCAGGTTCTTGCGGATCTGCTGCCGGTCTGACGCACGGCTCTTCCGCGGCAGGGTCGGATCGGAAAGCAGACAGACATTGCGCGGCGTTGCTTCCGCCAGTGACGGGGCTCCGTTGACGGGTGGCCCGCCACTGATCGAATGGCGCAGGAAGATCGACACGAGTCCGGTGCCGGAGAAATCGATCGTTACCGGGTCGAGAGGCAAATCGGGTCGGGACAGCGATCCGCGGGAGATAGCAAGCCCCGGATACCCGTAAGGAGAGATCCCGTCGGACCGGTCCGAGCCAGGGATCTCCCGGACCAGTAGCGGAGCGAGGGCCACCGGCTCGCTCTCGCTTTCGCTTTCGAAGATCAGCAGGGAGTGGGTTGCTCCTTCCGCTTCGAGGAATTGGACAGAGCGAAAGAAATCGGTTCCGCTGGCGGCCAGACCGCCGTCCTCGACAAGTTCAGTGGTGAAGCGGCTCACCACTGCTCGACCGCAGCGAAGAACTGCTCGGGTGTCGCACCCCAGATCTCGCAGTCAAGCAGGGTTCCATCCGGCCGGCGGATATGGCCGGGCATGTTGCCTTCGCAGGTCCAGCCCTGGGCGGTGACAACCTTCTTCGCAGCGCTGTTGAAGGCGGGGATGCGTCCGTAGATACGGTGGGCACCGAATTCCCGGAATGCTTTGGTGACGGTCAGCCGCTCTGCCCATCGGCCGACGCCTTTTCCGCGAACTTCATCGCCGATCAGACAGCCGAGTTCTGGTGCGGTCTGGCGAAAGAGCCCGTAGAGGGCGGTGAAGCCGACCGGCTGTTCGATGCCGGGGACTTCGATTGCGTACTTTCGGTCCTCTCCATGCTGTCGGATTGCGGCGCGGGTCCACCCTTCGGCGTTCTCCATCTCGAAGGATTCCCGCTGCTCCATGAGAGTGCGGGTCGCTTCCTTGTTGTTGAACCAGCGGTGAACCGCTTCCGCGTCTTCGATCCGGAAATCCCGGATCGAGCAACTGGGGGTCTGTGACATGGACCCAGTCTATTTCCGAAGCTGAAGCCGTATCTGGTCGACTGCGATCGGGGCGCTGGCCAGCAGCCGCAGCGACTGGTTGCCGGCCCCGAGCCGGGTTGTCCCCATGTTCAGTTCGATTGCCATCGCGGCCGACCGGGCGGTCTTGCGGGTGACATTCGGCCGGCCCTTCCGGGCCAGGGTCACGGGCGGAGTTTCGGGGCCGGCCAGTACCCGCACGAAGATCTGGTATCGGCCCTTGCGCTTCAGCGAGAAGCGCAAGGGCGGCAGCTGGCCCCCCTTCGGGGTCAGGGTCCGGCCGGTGTAGCCGTAGAACTTGCGCTCGTTAAGCAGTACGGCACGCTTCGGCGCCAAAAATCGGGAGTTCTCGGCCTGGATCGCGGTGCTGAGGTCGGCTTTCGGCGCCCGGATGCCGGTGGTCACCGCGACCGGCTTGCCGAACCGGGGGTTGCCTTCGCTGTCCCAGGTGAATCGCTGGATCCGAGTGGTCCTGAGGCCACCGGTGAAGCAGCCCTTGCCGGCCTCGTCGGTGGCGTGGTAGACGTTCCAGAACTCCCTGCCGCCACCGGTGGTCAGGAAGGAGCCGTGGCCGGGTCCGAAGACTCCGTTGGCGGCGTCGGTCTCAAACACCGGGTTCGGGTACTTCGCCCCGACCCAGGTATTCGGGTCCGTCAGGTCGGCGTTCTTCGGCACGGTGAGCCGGCCGAGGGCATATAGCCCGGAACCGCACCAACTCGCCGAGAAGATGAGATGAAGCTTGTTGCCGTGAAGCAGGAATTCGGGTCCTTCGTTGATCGGCAGAATCGACTTCTCCCATCCGTACTCCGGCGCAGAGACCAGGATCGGCGTCCCCGCGAGCGTCCACGGGTTAGAGAGTTCGGCGAGGTAGATCGAGGTCGGCTGGAAACTCGGGCCGGCGGAGTAGCTGTAGTAGATCTTGCCGTTCAATTCAATGACTGTGCCGTCGATCGCGAAGGGCTGCGGCACCGTGATCTCGCCCTTGTACTGGTAAGGACCGGCCGGGCTCGAGGTCTCGCTCTCGAGCACGTACATGCGGTGCTTGCCGACATCTACCTGGCCACCGTTGGCCGTGTAATAGACGTACCACTTGCCTTTCACCCGGTGGATCTCCGGTGCCCAGTACTCGGAGTTCCGGTCGTCCGGGTCGCTCTGCCCTTCCACGGGCCAGAGTTGCCGTTCGGGAGCGCTCCCGAGGGCAGCCATCTGGGGGGCGACGCGATAGACGAGCTTGCCGTTGGAGGTGTAGTTGATCCAGTACTTGCCGTCGTGCTTGAAGAGCCACGGGTCCGGCGAGTCGGTGTCATCCGCGCCGAGCGGCAGGATCGGGTTGTGAATCTGATTCTGCGTGGCAGCGACCCCGGCCTGGGCTGGTGCGGAGGCCAAACCAAACCCGATCGAGGCGGCTACGAACAGCAGCATGAAACGCAGTTTCGAAGAACTCATGCGACCAACTAAACCAGGGGTCGATCGGCAGTTGCGGTGTCGCGGGCGAAGCCTCGACTCCGACGCTCTATCCCCGGGCCCTTCGTTCGAAAATGTCGTTGATCTGTTCGAGGCTTCGACCCTTGGTTTCGGGGACGAACCTCCAGCAGAACCAGAGCGTGACCAGTCCGATCACTCCGTAAAACCAGAAGGCACCGGTCTGCGAGAGCAGGTCAATGAGCGGCAGGAAAGTCAGCGAGACCAGAAAGTTGAAAAACCAGTTGGTCATCGTGCCGGCCGACGCCGCCTTGCTGCGAACCGAGAGCGGGTAGATCTCCGCGTTCAGCAGCCAGAAGATCGGCCCCAGGGAGATCGCGAATGACGAGACGAAAAGCATCAGGCTGAAAATCGCCATGATGGTGGCCAGGGCCGAGTCGGCACCGATCAAAAAGGCGAGGCCAAGCAGGAAGAGCGAGAAGGAAATCCCGCTTACTCCGATGAAAAGCATCTCCCGCCTGCCGCGACTGTCGAGCAGACGCAATGCGACCACGGTCATCAGGACGTTGACGATGCCGACCCCCAGCGAAGCGAGAATTGAAGCGGCATCGGAATCGATGCCAGTCTCCTGGATGATCGTCGGGGCGTAGTAGATGACGGTGTTGATGCCGGTGATCTGCTGCAGGATCGCGAGGCCGATCCCGACGACGAGCGCAGCCTTGACCCCTGGCTTCAGCAAGTCCTTCCATGTCCCCTCATGGGTGTCCATGCTGGATTCGATTTCCTTGATCTCCAGCTCGATCGCTTCCGGACCTTCGGTGCGAACCCGCTGCAGAGCTTCCCGGGCATCCTGCTCCCGGCCCATCATCAGCAGCCAGCGCGGGCTGGAGGGCAGGCGGACTATGCCGATCGCCAGGGCGATCGCCGGCACAGCACCGAGACCAACCATCCAGCGCCAGCCTTCGTTCGCGTCGGCGAAGGCAAGCCCGACCAGGTACGCGACGAGGATGCCCACCGTGACAGCGAGCTGGAAAAATGTGACCAGTCTGCCCCGGATGTCAGGCGGGGCGATTTCACTGATGTAGACCGGGGCAACCGCCGAGGCAACACCGATCGCGCAACCGATCACAACTCGTGAAACGACCAGGATCAGAGTGTCCGGCGACAGGGCGGAGGCGATCGCACCGACGATGAAAATGACCGCCGATGTGAGAATCAGCTTGCGTCTGCCCTGACGGTCGGAAAACTTGCTGGCGTACCAGGCACCGAAGACGGCTCCGATCGGAACGGCACCGACAACCAGACCGGATTCGAAGCTGCCGAGACCGAAGTCCGGGGTGATCTGCAACAGGGCTCCCGCGATGACACCGGTGTCGTAGCCGAAGAGCAGGCCAGCCAGGCCGGCGGTGGCCGCCGTGATGATTACGTTGCGGTAAGCGTGCGCCCGTGGGTCTCCGCTCATTGGGTCCTCCCCCGAATCGGTGGCATTGACAGTAATTATGTGTGCGTGAGCGGATGGATGAAGACCGGTTGGAAGGGCAGGCAGGGTGAGTGAGCGGGACCCGGTGAGGCTCGGCAGGCAGGCTGCCCGGCGGGTCGCCCTTGCCGCGCAGGGATTCGGTCGCGATCGCCCCTTCGGGCAGGTCACGATGCGTCAGATCCAGGCAACCATCGACCGGATCGGTCTGCTCCAGATCGACTCGGTAAATGTGCTTGCCCGGGCCCATCTCCTGCCGCTCTACTCGAGGCTCGGCCCGTATGACACCGGCCTCTTGGAGAAGGCGAGTTCAAAGCCGCCCCGCCGGCTCGTCGAGTATTGGGCACATGAGGCCTCGTTCGTCCCGCCGGAAACCCATCGCCTACTACGCTGGCGAATGGACCGGGCCGATCAGGACGCATGGAGGTCGGTTCGTGCCGCGGGGGAGCAACCCGAGTTGCTTGAAGCAGTGATCGCTGAAGTCGGCCGGTCAGGTCCGTTGACCGCCGGCCAGGTATCTGCCCGGGTTGATCCGGATCACCGGCTCGAGAAGAATCACTGGGGCTGGAACTGGCCTCCGGTGAAGACCGCTCTCGAATATCTGTTCTGGTCCGGTCGAGTCACCTCGGCCGGCAGGACCTCACAGTTCGAGCGGCTTTACGACCTCCCCGAAAGGGTTCTTCCGGACCGGATTCACGAGGCCGGGACCCCGGCCCGGGAGGATGCGATTGACGGATTGATCGAAATCTCGGCCCGCGCCCACGGGGTTGGGACCGCCAGCTGCCTCAGGGACTATTTCCGGCTGCCGGCCCGGGAATCGAAGGAAGCTATCGCTCGGCTTGCCGCTGAAGGGCGTCTGTTGCCAGCCGAGGTCGAGGACTTTCCGGCCCCGGCCTGGCTACACCCGGAGGCCCGCCGTCCGCGCAAGTTGAAGACACGGGCGCTGCTGGCGCCCTTTGACCCGCTGGTCTTCGAACGGCGCCGGTTGGAGGAACTCTTCGACTTCCACTACCGGATCGAGATCTACACCCCGAAAGCAAAGCGAAAGTACGGCTACTACGTCCTCCCGTTTTTGCTTGATGAGTCGATCGTGGCCCGGGTGGATCTGAAGTCCGACCGGGGTGGATCTGTCTTGCTGGTCCAGTCGGCCTGGGCCGAGCCGGATGCGCCGCCGGAAGTTCCGGCTGAACTCGCGGACGAGTTGAAGCTGATGGCAGGCTGGCTTGGCCTGAATGAAGTGAAGGTGATGCCGAAGGGGGATCTCGCCACGGATCTGGAGGCAAAGCTGTGAGCGGTGAGGCGCAGGACCTGACGAGTGGGGATCTGAACGGAACCGGCCTGTTTCACCCTGACCGCGATCCGGGCAGGGCGCCCGGCCGCTACGCCCCGAGCCCGACCGGCCGGCTCCACCTCGGCAACCTGCGCACCGCGCTGCTGGCCTGGCGTTCGGCTCGGGACCGCGACGCGCCCTTCCTGATGCGGATCGAGGACATAGATTCCGGGCGCTCCCGGGAGCAATGGGTGGAGGTTCAACTCGACGAGCTTCGGCAGATCGGTCTTGACTGGGACGGTGAGCCGGTCCGCCAGAGCGATCGCCACGACCTGTACCGGGAAGCCCTGGCAAAGCTTGAAGCCGACGGCCTGCTCTACGAATGCTTCTGCACCAGGGCCGAAATTCGCGAGGCCGCCTCGGCTCCGCATGGCGAGTTGCCCGAGGGTGCCTACCCCGGCACCTGCCGTGAGCTGACTGCCGCCGAACGAGGCGAGCGCCGCGCCTCGGGAAGGCCGCCGGCGCTCAGGGTCCGTGCGGCCGGCGCCAGGGTCGGCTTCGAGGATCACACTTGCGGCCGGGTCGAGAAGACGCTGGATGACTTCGTGGTGCGCCGCAACGATGGTGACTTCGCCTACAACCTCGCGGTCACGGTCGACGACGCCGAACAGGGCGTCGGCGAGGTGGTCCGCGGATCCGACCTGCTCGACACCACGCCCCGCCAGCTCTGGCTCTACGACCGCCTCGGCCTGGCCGCCCCGGCCCGCTTCAGCCACGTCCCGCTGATGCTCGGTGAAGACGGCGAGCGCCTCGCCAAGCGTCACGGCGCGATCACCCTGGAAGAACAGACCGACGTCGGCAAGAGTCCTGATGAGGTACGCAAAGAGCTTCTCGCTTCGCTCGAAATCGCATAGGTTCACCCCATGTCCGAAGAATTCGCAGAGTCGATGAAGCGGTCCGTAGCAGCCATGAACGAGGGAGACAAGGAGGGTTGGGCGCTCGAAATGCATGAGGAGATCAGGGTGATGCCCGTGCCCGGGTGGCACGAGCCGGGACCGTTCAGCGGAATCGACGACTCCTGGGATTTCTTCCGGCGAATCGACGAAGTCTTTCTCGAGGCCGGGCCGGTCGAGATCGTGGAGATGATCTCCGACGGTGACCGGGCAGTCGCTTCGGTAAGCCGCATGGTCCGGGTCGAGGGCCAGCCCGATGAGATCGAGACCGTGGTCCACATGGCGCTTCTGCTTGAAGACGGAAAGACGATCGAGAACGCAAACTTCCTCGATCGCTCCCAGGCCCTGGCCCACGCCGGCCTGAGGTAACCGGCCGCGGCTCTGATAGTTCTATTCGCGTGGGCTTGAGTGTTTCACCGACTGACGCGCGATTCATCGATGCCGCGACCGGTGCCGGGATGTACGAGTCCTGGTATGCACGGGTGGTGTCGCCGGACGGGAAACTGGCGATCTGGATCAGGTACACGATTGACAAGATCCCCGGCCAGGAAGCGACCGGAACGACCTGGTTCACGCTCTTTGACGAAGAAGCCGAGCGCCCGGTGGCCCGGCGCCAGGTCGGCCAGTCGGCATCCGCGCCGGTCAACACCTGGGTCCGGATCGGTGATTCGACGATCGGCCCGGCCGGACTCCAAGGCGAATGCTTCGAGGGGAAATGGCAGCTCAGCTTCGAACCGCGGGCGCCGATCCTCTTCCACCTGCCGCGACCCCGGTTTTACGGGCTGCCGTTGCCGAAGACCAAGCCGATCTCCCCGGTACCGCTCGGGGACTTCAACGGAACCGTCAGCATCGGCGATCGCGAGATCAAGGTCGATGGCTGGCGCGGGATGATCGGACACAACTGGGGGACCGAGCATGCCGACCGCTGGATCTGGCTGCACGGCAGCAGTTTCGTGGAGGATTCGGAAGCGTGGATCGACATCGTGATCGGCCGCATTCTCGTGGCCGGCAAGCTGCTGCCATGGGTGGCAAACGGGGCGATCAACGCGGGCGGAAGGATAAAACGGATCGGTGGCGTGTTCGCTCCCGGTGTCGATGTAACCGAAGCGCCGCTCAGGCTCGAAGCCGGTATCCCGGTGGCCGGCAAGAGTTACCTGGAACTCGAGATCGACTCGCCCCCGAACCTGACTGTCGGCTGGCAGTACGGGGATCCGGCCGACCCGGAAGCGGAATCTCACCAGGTTGTGAACTGCTCGGCGGCCCGGATGACTGCCCGGCTCACAATGCCCGGCCACCACAATGTGACCCTGCTCACCACATCCCGCGGCGCGGTCTACGAACTCGGGATGCGCGAGACCGGTCACGGTATCCCGATCTCATCGGGCTACCCGCCGGAGTCGTCTGACACTGCTTCGGAATAGCCTTCGGGCTGGATGGGCAAAGGCAAGGGCAAGAAAGCCGGTCGGGTCAGTGCAGGCCTGGTTCTCCACAGGCAGGGCAAGGAGGGTCTTGAAGTACTGATCGCCCATATGGGGGGTCCCCTCTGGTCGAAGAAGAAGCGCGGCTGGTCTATTCCCAAGGGGGAGATTGATCCGGGCGAGGAACCACTCGCTGCCGCCCGCCGCGAGTTTTTCGAGGAGGTGGGGATTCAACCCCCGGAAGGAACACCGGTCGAGTTGGGTGAGATTCTCCAGAAGTCCGGCAAGCGGGTACTTGCCTGGGCGATCGAGGGTGACCTCGATCCGGCTGATCAGGTCAGCGTTTGCTGTGAGATCGAGTGGCCACCGAATTCAGGGAAGACGATGGTGATCCCGGAGGTGGACCGGGTGGAGTGGGTTGTCCCCGCCGTAGCGAAGAAGCGGGTAATCAAAGGGCAGATCCCGCTTCTGGAGCGTCTGGAGGAGCTGGCTGGTTGAACCGGTCAGGTCAGGGCCGGATCAGCCGGAGCCTTCGTGATCCGGAGCCTCCGGAACCATCGGCACCGGTCATTGAAACCTTCACGAACACGGTCGCGCGGCTGCCGTTTCGCATTGCTTTCTTCACCCATCGGGCGCGCTTGCGGTTGATCCTGAAGTTGAGTTCCCCCCGCTGACCGGGTTGAACGTTGACCGTGACTCGGGCAGGAGTGAACTTCACCGGCTTCCTGCGGTAACGGTTGCGGGTGATTCGGTACGTGGCGGTGGCCGAAGCCACGCAGGAAATCGAGCATGCCGCACCCACGGTCAGGCGCATGCCGGCTTTCGCCCGTTTCGGGATAAACGAGGTGTAGCTGACATCCGGGGGCTGGATTGGCGGCTCCGGGCCGGGTAAGAGAGGGACGGCGGGATCGAGTGGCATCGGACAATTCACTCCCGCACCGCTGGTGGCCCCGATGCGGAAAACCTCATTCTGGTTCAGAACATAGGAGCAACCCGGTTCGTCCTGGCCGAAGGAGACAACGTTGCCGAAGGTGTTGAGAGTGGTCACCTGAGGGTCGGCTCCCGGCACATCGAGATTCAGGCTACGTACCGGTCCGGTACAGAAATCCGAGAAAAGGTAACGGCCGGTCAAACCGGTCAGGTCCGGGTCTTCGACCACATGGCCGCCGGTTACGGCGCAGTTGCCGCCGCTGTGCCCATAGGTGTAGACCGGGTCCATGTAGGACGGGTTGAACGGGCTGCAGAAACCTTCACAGGCGGCCCAGCCGAGGTTCTTTCCTTTCAGGTCGCCGGCGTTGACCTCCTCCCAGGTTCCCTCGCCGACATCACCGATAGTCAGGCGCCCGTCAGGGGCAAACGAGGCACGGTACGGGTTGCGGAGTCCGAGGGTCCAGATCTCACCGCGGTAACCGGCCGAACTGACAAAGGGATTGTCGGCCGGAACGGAGTACGTGGCGCTGCCGGCTCCGTCAGGGTCCGCCGGGTCGATCCGGAGGATCTTGCCGAGCAGGTTGCCGGGGGTCTGGGCATTTGCGGCGTTGGCGTTGTCCCCGATCGAGAGGTAGAGCTTTCCATCCGGACCGAACTCCATCCAGCCCCCGTTGTGGTTGCCGGCCGAATGTGGGACTTTGAGGACCATCCGGGCCGAGCCCGGATCGGCCAGGTCAGGGTCACCGGAAGACACCCGGTATTCGATGATTCGGATGTCGCCGGGAACACCGGCCGGGTCAAGCGAGTCCGGACCCTGTGCTGTGTAGAAGGCGTAGAAGAGCCCGTTCGCCGGGTAGTCGGGCGAAAAGGCGATTGACATCAATCCCCGTTCACTGCTTCTCGCCACGTTGCCGATCGTCAGGAACGGGGTTGCGAGCGGATTGCCGTCCTTGACGATCCTGATCTGGGCCTGGTTGCTTCCCGGGTTTCCACGTTCGGCGATGAACACCCTCCGGTCGTCGGGCGGGCCGGTCAGGAAGCTCGGGTCGGAATCGTAATAGCTCGATGGTGCCACGGGGATCAGGCTCGCCCCGGAAGCTGCTCCGGCAAGACAGAAAAAACAAACAGTCACTACCCCTGCAGCAGCAATCCACCTCATGAACCGACCATACAGCCTGTCGGTCAGTGGAAGCGATCGCCTCCGGATATCACTGGCAACGGATTGCCTTTGCTGGGAGGATTCCCCGACAAGCCAGTTGAAGGAGAGGTTCCGAGGTGACAGTAGAAGCGCAGATTGCGGCGGGTAGACGGGAAATCTTCGAGCCCGAACATGACGATTACCGGGAAAGCTTCAGACGGTTTCTGCAGGCGGAAGTGGTACCGGACTTCGAGGAGTGGTCGAGGAAGGAACTGGTCCCTAAGGAGCTGTTCACCAAATGCGCCGAGTACGGGTTCCTTGCGATGGACGTACCGGAAGAGTTCGGTGGAAGTGGTGTGGAGGACTGGCGCTTCAATGTGGTCGTGGCCGAGGAATCGGTCTGGGCGGGAGTCGCCGATGCCATGGCCGGTCCGACGCTTCACTCCGATGTGGTTCTGCCCTACATCCTGACCTCGGCAGACGAGGAGCAGCGGAAGCGATGGTTGCCGGGCATTGCTTCCGGGGAGAAGGTTCTGGCGGTTGCGATGACGGAACCGGGTACCGGCTCCGACCTCGCGGCGATCTCGACCCGGGCCAGGAAGGATGGCGACGGCTGGGTGTTGAACGGAGCCAAGACGTTCATCACAAACGGGATCAACGCTGACCTGGTTGTGGTCGCTGCCCGCACCTCGGATGATCCCCACGGTGGCCTTTCGCTATTCGTAGTGGAAAGCGAAGTCGAGGGTTTCGACAAGGGCAAGCAGATCGGAAAACTCGGCCAGCATGCCTCGGATACCGCGGAGCTGTTCTTCAACGATGCCTGGATACCGTCGGCGAACATGCTCGGGGATGAAGGATCCGGGTTCCTGCAGCTGGTTTCGCGGTTGGTTCCGGAACGCCTGACCCTCGCGGTCTCTTCCATGGCCGGTTGTGAGGCGGCCCTGGCGATGACAGTTGAATACGTGAAGGAACGCAAGGCCTTTGGCAAGCCGATCGGCAAGTTCCAGAATTCACGTTTCGTTCTGGCCGAGTTGCGGACCGAAATCGAGATCGGCCGTTGCTTCATCGACCGCTGCATTGCGCGCTACCTTGAAGGCACCTGCACGGTCGAGGAAGCAGCGATGGCAAAGTGGTGGACCACGGAACTTCTCTGCAAGACAACCGATGCCGGAGTTCAGCTGCATGGCGGCTACGGCTACACGACCGAGTATCCGATCGGCAAGGCATGGGTTGATGCGAGGGTCGGAAAGATCTACGCCGGAACCAACGAAATCATGAAAGAACTGATCGGCAAGACGATGGGTCTTTGACCCGGCGCGTGGCTAACTGCCGCTTTCGATTACCGACCGGAGGCGGTGGTTCATTGCCTTGGAGGAGCAGTTGAACCGGGCGCAGAGCTCGGCCGTGTCGTCACCCAGGTTCGCGTGTTCAGCACGGACCAGGTATGCGGGCATCAGCATCGCCGCGGCGAAGGCATTGGCTTCTTCCTCGGTCACGGGGATTGGTGGCCGGGTCTCGTCGTCAAGTTCCAGAAGGGTTTCCGGATCGTCCACCTGCGCGGTCCTGCAGAACAATGATTTCGGTCCGGTCCGGTGAAGTTCCCAGTGGCCGAGTTCGTGGCAGATGGTGAAACGCCGCCTGCCGGGCCAGCGA
>WPCI01146134.1_pt1 | contig 87595 bp, 104 predicted proteins | sample 5399871 | NCBI WGS metagenome assembly WPCI01 (sample SAMN12869469, study PRJNA574797) | sludge metagenome | isolation source: wastewater treatment of pH7 | place: China:Beijing | collected 2019-05-20 | reverse complement strand
TATCAGGTAAAAAAACTGAGTATCATTCTATCCCTTATAAAAGCATTACACAATTCAGCATTGAAACAGCTGGGCATTTTGATTTAGATGCTGAACTTAAAATTTGGGTATCTAGTTTGAGTACACCAATTACGAAAGAATTTAAAGGTGACGATAGTGTTTTAAGCATTCAAAAAGCGTTAGTAACATATACGACGAAATAACGCTTTTCTGTATGTTTATTCATATACAAAATTACTAACCCGAGTATTTTGGAAGAATATTCATAGTTTTTGTATATTCATTCTAAGGTAGCATAAAAAGGTAAAGCGTATTTTAAACGCTTTACCTTTCTTTTTTGTAATAAATAAGTGTAGTTTTATCATTTAATTTCTTAGTTACTTCTGTTCTTTTATATCCCATCTTTTCGTATAGAAAACAATTTCTTTCTTCTTCTAAAATCGTAGCAAGTTCAAAACTTCGTGCTTCTGGAAACATCTCTTCAATTAAAATAAGTACCTTCTGAGCAATTCCTTTCCCTTGATAGATTGGATGAATAAACATTGGACTGATCCAAAATTTATAAGGTAGTTCTTTTTGGGATATACATATCGCTCCAACAAGTTTCGAATCTATTATCATCTTATAAAAATTACTGCTGGGATTATTTATTCTAAATATAGTTTTTTCAATAGATTCATTTGCTGGGTTTGTTTCATAGTCTTTATATTTATGTAATAAAGGGTTAAATGAGTCTATTTGCATTTGAAATAAAACTGCTGCATCACTTTCTGTTGCCTTCTCTAATGTAATCTCCATGTTACCAATTTAGTCGTTTTCTTAATGAAGTTATATGAGCTGTATGATGACGACCATGCCATGCATATAGTCCAATTGCAGCAGCAAGTTTTGTTTCACCAGTATCTGGATGGTTAAATGTCTTTTCTAGATCTTCAAGTTCTAAAGAATATAAAAGGTTAACCCATCTTTTATGTAATGACTCTAACATTACTAATGAAACATCTACTGGTAATTTAGAATCAGGTAATTCTGCCCACTTTTCTTCTTTATATGGTTTAATCGTTGGATTCTTTTCTGTTAGTGCTAATTTAAAGCGTATATAGCTATTCATGTGGCTGTCAACAACGTGATGGACTACTTGACGAACTGTCCATCCACCAACGCGGTACGGTGTGTCTAACTGCTTCTGATCTAAATCTTTAATAGCTTTCGTTAGTTCATTAGGTAAATCTTCAATTTCTTGAATCCATGTATCTATCATTTCTTCCGTTATAGGACGTTTGTATGTAAATTGCCCAATTGGATATCGTAAATCATTCATGAATAAGTCCCCCTTCTTATAAGCGCGAATTATTTCTCCAAATATAATGTACAAAATTCACCTGTTTCCCATTTAATTGTACAGATGTTGTATCTGCTTCGTTTTGATAAGAAGAAAATCCGCTTTTTTCTAGTACAATTTGTGATGCAAGATTATTAGAAGTTGTTTTAGCATGAACCTCATTAATTTCATTATTTTTTGCTACGTCTAAAATTAATTTTACGGCTGCAGTTGCAACTCCTTTTTTAGTAAATTTTTCTCCGACCCGATAACCTAACGAACTGATTCGAGTCTCCGAATCTATATCTACTAAATTTATTCTTCCTACAATTTCATTTTCTTCGTTACGAATTAAATAAAAATAAGATTCTCCATCCGCCTGTTCTATTAATAAATTATCTAGTAGTTTTTGGAAATATTCAAAATCAAAATATTGCGAGCCACGATTAGGTACCATTGTTTCAAAAAAAGACTTATTCGTAAGTTCAAACGTAAATAAATCCTTAGCATCGTGTTTCTTTAATTGTTCTATGTATATTTTCATTTCGATTACCCCTTCTATATCTACTAACTGTTATATATTCTTTTTTAATCAACTACTTTCCTGCTATTTCTTTCGTTTCAGTAACACAGCAAGTAGCACTTTCGGATGAAAAAGATGAAATGGACTACGAATTAAATTCATCACTTTTACTAATCGAATATAAACATCAGAATCAGTTGCAGATAGTTGATATATTTGTTTCGTATACCATAGCTGAAATTTTTGTTTTATCGTTAATTCTCTTTTTAGCTGTGGATGACGTGATATTTCCGTTGTTGTCATTTCCCAAGGAGTTTGTATGATATGAGCGGTCTCTTTATAAAACTGCTGTGTAAATGCATGATCGAGCTTTTGTCTCCTTTGTAAAAGTAACTGCAATTGGTGAGCTTCCATAGCTGCAACTGAAACACCTTGCCCGAAAACAGGATCAAAACGACAATGTGCATCTCCAACTACTAACAATTTTTCGGGTAGATTATTCACTAAATCAAATCGCCGACGTACTTGATACGGAATTTTGTACGTTTTGATATCTGAAATTGCCTCCGCTTTATTTAGGAAATCTGTAACATTGGAGATTGATAGATTTTCAGCAAAATTATAAAATTCCTCATCTGTTTGTGGTGCTTTCTCACTTGCATACCCGCTGAAAGTAACAAAATAACGATTATCCTCAATCGTTTGAATAAGGACACCATGCGGATTGTCAGGGAAACTTGGAGACATTAGCATATTACAACAGTCTAACTCCTCATTTTCTTTAAGTTTAAACATTTTCGTTGCGTAAAATAAATCAATACGAACTTTCTCTTCTTGTACTTCAATTTCGTATTCTCGTAGCCACTCTATACTTTTTGAACTAAATCCACTTGCATCAACAACAATATCTGCATGTATTTCTTCTTGTGTGTCTGTCTCTAAACATTTAACTTTTACACCACATACTTTGTTAGCTTTTCTGTCTACTATTAACCCTTCCACTAGTGTTTTAAATTTACTGGTGATATTTGAAATTTGATATATTCGTTTTTGAATATGCCATTCAAGCAAAAACCTACTTTGTTGAATCATATGTACTTCCCCTATGAACGGCTGTTTCCATAGACCAAATTGATGCCATTTTAAATCACGAGTAAAGTTATTTACGATACTACCTGCTTTTATTAATTCATTCATAATATTAGGAAACAATTCTTCAATTGCGTTTTCTCCACCTTTTAATAACACATGAGGATGATTACTTTGTGGAACTCTTTTTCTCGAAGACTTTCCATCCCATCTTTCACCAGCTTCTATAATGATTACTTCTTTAAAAGAAGTTGATAATGCTTTTGCTGCGAACTTTCCTGCCATACTTCCACCAATAACGATAGCCTTATTAAACATGTTTTCCCCCTTAATAAAAAGAGATCCTGCCTTGTATGAATGAAACAGGATCTTAAACAAATTAACTTCTTTATCATTATACTTAAAATACATCAGTAAATTGCAACGTTAAAATTAAAATACCTAATCCCCATACGTAATACGCGAATACTTTTAAAGAGTGACGTTTTAAATATTGAATCATCCATGAAACGGCTATGTATCCAAAAAACGCTGCTGATAACGTCCCGACAATTAAAGATGTACTAGAAATAGATTCTGCTTTCCCTTGAAAAACATCTGCAAATTGCAAAATGATAGCTCCGACAATAGCTGGCGTTGATAATAAAAAAGAAAAGTAAGCAGCGGTTTCGCGGTCTAACTTCCTCCATAATGCAGCGACGATTGTCATACCAGAACGAGAAATAGCCGGAAAAATAGCCGCTGCTTGAAATGAACCGATGATAAATGCATCTTTATATGTAATGTCATCCATTTTTTTACGACCATTCTTTTGTTTATCCGCCATGTAGAGGAAGAATCCGGTCACTAAAAACTCCCAACCAATCGTAATACCTGTTTTTGAAATATCCTCAAAAAAGTCTTTAAATAACAACCCGATTACAACCGCAGGTATCGTCCCAACAATAAGTAGTAGCATCAGCTTTGAAAACGGATTTTTGATTAAATATATAAATTCTTTTTTGTAATAAATAAACACCGCAAGTAAAGTCCCAATGTGCAGCATCGTATCTAAAAACAATCCTGCTTCATCTAATTGAAACAAATGCCTTCCTAAATAAAGATGACCTGTACTACTTATCGGTAAAAACTCTGTTAAACCTTGTATGATCCCTAATATAAAAGCTTCTAACCAATTCATGATGGGCCCCTTTCTTGTTTGCTTGTACCAATATATGAAGGTTAAATTTTCGATATGAAAAAAACTATATTTCTCTATGAATTTACTTTCAATTCATGGATATATATGTAAAAAGGGATGAGGAGGCTTACTATGCGGAAACATACAAAATTCGGCAATGTATTACTGTGGATAGGACCTATCCTTGTATTTGTAGGGTTATGTATGACAAATGTTATTTCTGATATTCCTTTCTTTTTTGGAAAACATAAAACAATTGGAATTGTACTTATATGTATAGGTGTAGTTTGTTTTATTGCTGCTAATCATTTAAAAAAAGGAGAAAAATATGAGGGATAAATCTAACTAAAAAAACAATCCCAGTATATGTGCTAGGATTGTTTTTTATTGCTTATTTATAGAATACTTTATCAACGTTATATTTTGCTTTGTATTCATTAATGATATATGTTTCGTAAATTTCTCTTTCTGTTGGATCTTCTACGATACATGCATCAATGCGGTATACTTCATCACGGTGATTTTTAATTGGAGAAACATTGTCTTCGAAATGCTTCTTAATACGTTGTCTAATTTTACGAGCTTTACCTACGAAAAGTAGTTCGTCATTAATATTGTAAAACATAAAAATGCCGCCTTTATCTCTAGGGAACAAGTGGAAGTCGATAAAACCATTGATTGGCGTAATTCTTGGCTCGTCTCCTCTAATAACTTGTTTACGTTCAGTAATTGTAACATCAACTTCAGGGATACTAATTTTAATCAAGTTCATTCACGTCCTCTTTTATTATAAAGATAAATAATAGCATACATATGTAAGAAAAGCTACGTTCATAGCCATATTTCATTTTATAATTCAAATATTATAGGTGTATCATGTAAACTCTTCTTCCAAATCATATGATCACTTGATTCTCCCCAATAATCTTTCAGTACATAACTAGGCTCTCCAAACTTCTTTGTCCATATACTTTGCGCTTTTTTGTATCCACTATCTAAACAGTACTCTGTTATACCTTTGCTAAGTAACGTAAGAAATATTGCATTTAGTAGTAAACTCCCGATACCCTTTTTTTTGATACTCCGGCAGTATAAAAACAGTTCCTATTTCATACAAATCCTTAAGTACACCGCCTGTACAACTATTAATCAATGTACTTGCTGGACCAACTTCAATTGTACCAATGATTTTATCGTTATTTGTATCTATTGCTAATAAAAAGTAACGTTTTTCTCCATTACTATCAAAATCTGTTTTCAAATATTGCTTTTTCATGTTAATTTCATTTTCTATGTCATCCAATAGTTGTGATAATCCTTCGTCTTTATATGTATTCGTAATAACTATACGGAAAAATAAGTGTAGTTCCTCTAAATCATCCGAATTTGGTCTCCTAATTGCAACGTTATACATGTTTTAAGTCTCCATTCTATACAAGTGTTAAAACCATACTCTATATACTCTATTCAACAATATTCTACAAAGCCCTGCATAGATCCAGCAGTATAGAAAACTCAGTATAAATATTGATAAAATCATTTTTATATCCATAGTTGTATGAATAGTAGGACCAAGTACTGGAAAACGGAAAATATCGAGAACTATCATAATTCCTATAAGTAGACAAATTGCAGAAAAGGAAACAACCCAAATTCTCCTCTTGAATTGTATAAAGGAAAGCCCTAAGGCTATACCTAATAAACCTGTAGTAAAGGGAAAAACAATTAGTTCACTTGGCTCAATAATAAATAATAGGAGAATAGTAAGGAAATAAGAAAGTACTCCCTCACGAATAGAGTAGCAAATCGCCAAAAAAATTGGTAACGTCGCAAAAGGGCTAATAAATAACCCTATACCAGGAATTAAGTTACCTGCTGCTTGAAACATGGTGGCCAAAGCACTCATTAAAGCTGTAATGACTACTTTATTTGCTAGGGATAATTTTCTTTTATGAACAAAGTCCTCATTATTCTTTATCATAAGTTGACACCAATAACGTACAAATCGATTCATCAAAATACCCCCTAAAGATATCTCATCCATCACTTTCTATCTTATTCATTCACTAGTGGTTTATGAGCTGCGTTCTACTTGTTATGAGTTAATATACAATAAAAGGCTTTTAGGGGGAGAACTTGTACGTTTTAAAACAAAGGGAATTCCTTGTATGATTAAACTACGAGTGTATATCGTATTAAGGGATAATTTCAAAAATGGTACCTTTGTTAAAATCAGTTACTTTCATAGAACCGTAAACTCCTAAATATAACCTAGTTTGATCCAAATTTGTTCCTAAACTCATATAATAAGCTGCTTGCGTACCAAAATCATAATCAGTTTCAATAACATGAAAATCAGTATGTTTACCATCTGTACCTGCTCTAGTATATGCTAATACACCTTTAACTGGCGGCCGAGACTCTTCTTTTCTAGCAAGGTCAGTAAACACAACACTACCATGTAAATTCGGGATTGCAGTTCCCATATATGGTTGAACGCCTGTTAGTGAAGTTCCTCCAAACTTATCCGGTCTTGGATCTTTATGAAAATAACTAATGAGTGGCTGAATTCGCTTCACTGATGTTTCTATTGTTTCATTATAATAAGCCATTGTTCTCTCATCAAAAGTAGGATTTTCAGAACAGTGTTTTATAAAAGAAGTAGGCAATTCTCCTTCCCATCCTCTCCAACCAAAATTAATAAATCCATCTTGATTGGGGGTGAGTCTCATTACATGCATTTGAACAAGTTCGGTAACCCGGATTGGTTTATATTGAACAAATGAAAAAATAGACTCTACAATATCCTGTCCGACATTACCTGCATATTTAATATACTGATTATAAAACCTTTGGAATGAAATACCGGTTATATTACGAACACCTTTCGCAATTACTGTAAGTGTTTCTTGTATAGATAGAGGAAGTTCATTAAAGCGTGTAACGACTGGAGGATTATTTATGAATATATTTTTACTTACATCGATTTCAATAATTTTACCTGCTATTTCTAAATCATCTTGGCTTAAATTGAACGGATCATAACCTGAGCCACCATCTCCATTTGTAAAAACAAGTTTCCCCGTCTCTGGAGAAAAGTTTAAAGTATTTACTCCATTATGATTAAAAAATGGGCGTTTTATATGAAGTAATGTTCTACGTTTTTGAGGGTGACCGTTTGATTGTAAAATCCATTCTTCAATTGTATCGATATGATCATATTGCGTATCTCTATTTAGCCATTTTAAATTTAAAGTTTTCGGGTCACAAGGATTCGGTTTAAATTGTTCAGAAAGTGCACTAGGTCCTTGAGTGCCAGCTACTGAATAATGAAGATAAAATAAACCGTTTTGATAAAATTGTGGATGAAATGCTAGTCCTAGCAATCCTCGTTCATCATAGCCACTACTAGAGACACCTTCTTCAGATGTGCCTAATTTTATAATTCGCGGACGAATATTTAAAAATGTTTTTATGACGCCATCTCCTATGTAGAAAACCTCTCCTAATTGCGTTGCGATAAATAGCCTTTCAGCCGATTCACCTGGAAGAATTGCTGTTTTTATTACAGTGGGTAAATTTATGTTATGAACAATGGGTCGTAAACGAACTTTAACTTTTGTCAATTAACTTTACACCCCTTTATATTCTTTTTAATAGAAGAGTATGATTAGAGTGATCTTATTAGTATCAAATAAGTAGCATTCCTTTTTATTACATTTTTGTATAAAATGTAATTATAAATAAACTAGGGGGCTACTTATGACACTCTTACTACAAATCATCTTACCACTTATATTTGCGCTATATTTATTTACCCTCTATCGTAATACAACTATTGGAAAAGCTGCTTTTCTTTTAGCGGTCATTATTGGGATTTTTGGATTAGAGAACATTTTTCAGCATGCTAATCTAACAGATCATGCTATTTATCCATATTGGGGCAGTTTGAAGGCTGTTGTTATTATTTTATCAGTCGTATTTCTATTTAAAAAAGGTGGTTTAACAGGAAAATATTGATTTATAATGCTGTACATATTTTATTGTTACACTGCTTTTAATTTATAAAAAAGAAATGTTTATGTAAAAACACGAAGGGATGTGTTACATATGTCTATAAATATTATTTCTATAGTTTCTATCATAATATGGATTGTGTTGATTACAGAACTTATAAAACCTTCAAAAGAACAGAATGGACGAAAAATAGTAATGTTATTAACTGCTGGTTCCGCATCAACACTTATTTTGACGGTTTCATTTATTCAAAATTTGATTTTTTTAAATTGTTCAATTCTTGTTCTACTACTATCTTTGTTAGCTAACACTTTTATTGTTTTAATAGTCTTTTGTTTAATTCCCACAATGCTGTTTTGTTACTATCCCATTTCAAAAGCGTTACTGCTTCTTCAAAGGATAACCATTTATAATGTAAGTGTTCTTTAGATAATGAGATGTTTTTTGTAGGGACGTTAACTCCAAAAGAAAATTCTTTTATTACATAAACCTCTTCACCCCAAAGGAATTCTCCAACTACATCCTCTACTGGTAGTGAAGACACAGAATCTAATTGTATATATGAACATTCTCTTGTAATACCAGCCTCTTCAAACGCTTCACGTTTTGCTGATTCAATAGGAATCTCACCGTCTTCACCACCACCGGCTATCCCTTGCCAATAAGCATAATCACTTCGGTTGAAAATCGCGTATTGAATAGAATCGTCAGTTTTTATATAAGGAAATATCAATACTTGATACGGTGCTCTCATTGCTTAACCTCCTCTCGAAAATAAGCTTTAAATAAATATAAATAAAGAGCAAACATCACAATTTCACCTTAATAATGCAGGTTTATGGTGTCAGCTCTTTATTTTTAAAGTATTTTATTTTTCATAAATAGTCTTACTCTTAACAGAGAAAAAAACTGCTTATTTCCTATCGAATTTGCTTAGCGTATTTTTTCTATATCTTATGTTATTCAATTGCGCCTGCAACGTCATAATCATTTAAATCTAATTCAATTGGTTGTCCCAGCGCTAACTTAGCAAGTTCTGATCCTAAATATGGACCTGCAGTTAAACCTGAGGCACCTAATCCGTTTGCAACGAGAATACCTTCAAAGTTAGGAAGTGGGCCAATTACAGGTAAGAACCCTGGAGTAAATGGTCTGAATCCAACTCTCGTTTCAAGCATAGTAGCATTTTCTAAGCCAGGTGCAACTGTTAATGCTTTATGGAATACTTCATTTAAACCACCAGCCGTTACACGGTGATCGAAACCAGTATCATTCTCATGTGTTGCACCAATTACGACATGGCCATTGTCAAATGTTAAAATGTATTGATCATTTGGCGGCATAACAACTGGCATATTTTCAGTTGCTGTATTTTCCATTTGCAAATGAACAATTTGTCCTTTTTGGAACGTAACTAAGAAGTTAATTCCTAATGGGTTTAAGATTTCGTTCGCCCATGCACCAGCCGTTACAATAACCTTCTCTGCTAAAATTGTTTCATCGTTTACTTTAACACCCGTAATATGATTACCTTCACGGACTAATACTGCATCACCTTTTAAAAAAGTTGCGCCATGTTTTTTCGCAGCGCTTATTAATGCGTTGCGTAATAATCTTCCGTTTACTCTTGCAGCACCACTAATATGAACAGAACTATATTCTTCTGATAATGCCGGGAATAATTTTTTCGTTTCTTCAGCTGATAAACGCGTAATTTCACCAATCTCAGGTGCATCTTCACGGCGTTTATAAGCTCGCTCTTCCATTTGATCTAATTTTTTCTCATCAGTATGTAAACTAATTGCACCTACACGGTTATAACCTGTGTCCGTTTCACCGTCGTCTTCTAATTGCTGAATTAACGAAGAATAGTAACGTGCACCGCCTTTAACGATTTTATACCATGCTTTATTACGACGTTGCGAAAGCCATGGACAGACAATACCTGCTGCTGCATCTGTTGCTTGACCTACTTGTTGACGATCCACGATAGTAACGTTCGCGCCAGCCTTAGCAAGATGGTAAGCAGTAGACGCACCTAAAATTCCCGCTCCAACTACAATATACGATTTCATTTCAAACACCTTTTCTCTTTTACTAATTATATAAATATAAGAACATCCCTTAGTATAATGGAAGGAATACTTTTTTCAATGTACTCATCGCAATTAATTGTTGCATCATTGTGACTTTCCTAATCTTATTTTTTCTTTTTGCGGAATAAATCAATTGTTTTATAGCCTTGTGATAGAACCTCAATCATCTTTTCAAAACGTTTTTCACGTGTTTTTTCTTGTTTGACAGAAAACAGATTACGTGCCCAATCTTTTTTGTATCCAGGTGTTAAACTTTGATAAAACTTAAGTTCATTTGGATGATTAGCTAATAAAGCTTCAACATCTTGAATTCGATCTGCATAATCAGCTACACATTGGCTCATTGCAGGCGTTTTCGTCGCTTTTTTCTTCTCACGCTTTAAACCTACAACAGTAAAGATGTCATCCATACTTACCATTCGCGCAAATTTAATATCGCTTTCTCCCACATATCCATCTTCTCCAACGTTTAATGCTGGAAACATCTCATCACGGTGAATAAACGTACTGTAGCGAGAATTACCTTTTTTCGGATATGCGAAGAATATGTATCCTTTTTCAATTAATAATTCTTTATTACTAATAATATAATTCGTTTGTTTCACCATTTCATCCAGTGTTTCTACAAAAATAAAAATGGCATCGTGTTCTTTTGAAAATACAGTTTCTTTTCCTGTAAAAACTTCGTAATCACTTGGTTCATTAATAACAACCATATTCGTATACTTATTAAGTTTCAATTTATCGATAATTGACATGAAGATCTTCCTTTACATTCAAAATTCATTGTTTATACTTTTTCATACTGTTCTAGTGTATTATATCTATTAAGAAAATCAAACTTTAATAGTTGTTTTAAATTAAATTAATAAAATAGCCGGTTCTTATTCAGAACCGGCTAGCTATTCGCGTTATCATAACTCAATAGCAAATAAAGTATATAAAAGATCTCTATATTGCTCTTCTGTAACTTCACGTTTCGTTTTTTCACCGTGAATCATTGTAGTTAAACTAGTATTTGTTAAAGAGACATGGCCAGATTCCGTCAATTTGACTGCAATCGGTCCTTTATTAAAAATAGATTTCTCATCTTCTATTACTCTTTTTTGAACATCATTTACTACTGCCTCATCAATGATACGATTATAAAAAGCATGACACACTTTCCACTCACCATTCGTATCTTTTCTTTCTAGAACGTAATTCCCTTTACTCGTATCTTTTCGTATCACTCGATACGTACCATTTTTAGAAGAAACAGGCTCACTAGTAAAAGGTACCGGGACTAGAGGTACTAATGAAGCAATACCTACATCAATTACGTATCGTGCTTTATCATAATTTAGAATAATCGTTATATGTCCATTCTCAAGTGCCCATGCGTTTATATCATTTTTATATACGGTACCTAATGCGAGTTGTACATCATAACCACAATCTTTTAAAAAGTAATAAAAAAGCGTATTTAATTCATAACAAAGTCCACCGCGGGATCTGCTTAAAATTTTATTCTGTAAATTTTCCATAGTAATTGTATTCGTGTTACTTGCTATAACATCTAAATTCTCAAATGGTATAGTGTGTGCAAATGCAAAAAGAATTGTATTTAATTCTTCAAACTTCACTTTATTACGCTTTGCAAGATTCAATCTTGTAAAAAGCTTATGTTGTAGACTTGTCATAGTCAGCACCCCTTAAAATGTATAAGTTAAACTAGTATATGCTGATTGTAATTTTGATGGGGTACTGAAACAATGTACATTTCGTTTAACTGTACCGGTACAAAAAGTCTAACCAACAAGATTACTTAAGATAAGAAGCTACGAATACAAATGTAATAGTTTGTCTATAGGTAAATTATTATGATCGCTTAAATCAACAAAATACTGAAGCTGCCACATTTGGCTCTTTTTAGCTTGGTTGCTAACAGGGGTATCCCAGATCGGATAAGTCCTCATAGCCATCTTGCCTTTTTGATTTTGTGTTCTCAAGATTTTTTCTTTAAGAAGAATATCTTTAGGGAAAATAAATTGTCCTAGTTTGTTATCATCTATACAAGTAATAATTAATAAGTCAGGAGCAGCGTCATAAGAGAATGCTTGATTTTGCATATCGTCATCTTTCTCCCAAAAAGAAACAAATTGACCAATTTTATTAGGAGTAATTTTTGATTTTCTAAAACGAATGGTTTTGTTATTTAAGTGAAATAAACATCCTGCATATTCTGCGTTTTGCTTTTCTTCTTTTAGATTCGTAATTATTAAATTGTTAGGTTTGTAAACTATATTGTTTAAATGTCGGATTGTATCATTAAAATTGTTCAAGAAAACTCCCCCTTTATTCATTTCTTAGTTTACCACAAACGTCAGTTCTTCTATATCGTATATAATCATGAACTAAGTGAAATCGGGGGATTTAGCAGGATATAATTATTACTTTAATGTACTTAGTTTTTCAATTGCTTGTTGTTCAGTTGCTAAGTAAAAAATATCTTTACCTTTATTACATTCATAAATAAAATCCTTTAAGCTTTTACTAGTATACATAGAGAAATCTCCAACAATAGCAAATTTCACCTTGTAGTTTATAAACTTTTGAAGAATATCGCCCGCAAGACGTGTTTTTAGATCAAAGAAATCTTCACTTATTAAAGATTTATGGATAATAATATGCTTCGCATCTACCTCATATTGAACAGTTGCCATAGTATCTAATGCAGATTGAACATCGGATATTAATACCTTATCATTTCTAATGACCGCAATATTGATTCCATCGATTACTACTTTCTTTATTTCCATAGTCTCACCCCTTTATAATTTACACAGTATAAGTAAAATTGTTTTACAAAACTTCGTATGAATCATAGATTAAATTAACCGCAGCTATTAAAATTGCCTCTATTTTTTATTGCTAATACGGTCAATGAAATTAATTTTACTTGTTAAAAAAATATTGTGGCGTAACATAACTTAACAAGCTATCCAAAGTGTTAATCTCGGCATATGGTTGTATTTTGGTAGTATTCTTGATTTTCTGAGGGTTAAACCACACACCTTTTATATTTGCATTTTGAGGACCAGCAATATCCTTTTCTAAGTCATCTCCAACAAATAATACATCTTCTGGTTGCACATCAAGTTTATTTAATGCTAGTTCAAATATACGTTTATCCGGTTTACTCAATCCTACTTCTTCAGAAATAATGATCGTATCAAAGTAATTGTTTAAATTCGTGTTAATTATTTTAGCCCTTTGCCTCTGACTTGAGCCATTTGTTATAATTCCAACTTCAAAGTGCTTCTTTATATGATGTAAGAAATGAATAGTATTTTTGTCTATTGAAAAACATTTAGGGAAATTTTTATTCCAAAAATCTTGGATATAATTGCGTTGCAACCTATACTTCGGCGGGAATTCATCAAACAACGATTCTAAAACTATTGCTTTATCACTCATGCCGTATTCCCTTTTATCATATTCTTTAAATTTCCGTAGCATATTGTTTTTAACTGTATCACTAACATCTTCATAACATTTTTCTAAAACAAATAAAAACAATGTATCTACTGCCATATCCCTATTAAGTAACGTATCATCTAAATCAAACAGCATAGCTTTATAACCCATCAAATAAATTCACAACCTTTCTATATTTCCTAGATATCATCAAAAGTAATCAAAAAAACAATTCATATGAAAGAGCTCGTAATAGAACGATATTCTAAGAGTTAAATCAAAAATCCTTTTTCTATTTGTTAATTGATGTGAAAATAAACAATTTCAACTAAGGTAGTAGGTGAATTTTTTAATCGTAATCTCGAACTTTCAGATTAATTTGAAACTCTTTTGTGATAAGCTGTACGTAAAGATTAAATATAAAGGATGATTCGTATGCAAATTAGACCAAAGGCAAGTGAATATAACTCTTATTATGCAACGTATGTTAACTTAGTATCAGACGGAAATATTATACATATTTTAGAACAACAAATAGAGGAAACGAATCTTTTATTAAAAGAGATTTCTGATAGTGAGGGACTTTTCCGATATGCTCCTACTAAATGGAGTATAAAAGAAGTAATCGGTCATATTGCAGATACAGAACGTATTATGGCGTATCGCTTATTATCTATTGCTCGAGGCGAGACAGCAGAACTTCCAGGCTATAACGATGATATGTATGTTCTTAAAGCTGCTTTTGATAAGCAATCTATGCAAGATCTTATTGATAATTTAATAGTTGTTCGCCACTCTACCGTGCATTTACTGAAAAGCTTAGATCAAGACACTTGGTTACAAAGAGGAAATGCGAACAAATCTGAAGTTACAGTTCGTGCATTAGCATACATCATAGCTGGACATGAGCTTCATCATCTACAAATTATAAAAGAACGTTATCTAGGTTCTAATGCATATCCAGTAAGTTAATGCTTGAAGAAAAAGAGTCCCATTTATGTAGGACTCTTTTTCGCTATTTATAAAATTCACCACGCAAGATGCAAACGAGCCCTTATACATAATTTTCTTCAGACTGATATACTATAAACACAATAGTTCTAGAAAGGTGATAATATTATGTGTGAACAACAAAATAATAGGGATAGAGATCAAAAAATGATGTTTTTTATGCAAGGAGTTCCCACAAATAGAGTTAACATGAATCAATTGCCAAAATGGATTAGAATCTTCGGCTATTGTGCCTTTGGTTGGATGATACTATTTAGTTTCATTATGATTGTAGGTTTAATTCTGCAATAACGATACATTCAAAATGTTAACGGAACAGCATTTAGATTATACATCTAGGTAATAAAATAGCTTGTTACCTAGATGTACTACCCATTCCTTTTCATCTTCATGAATGTAAATAAGTGCATTGAACATTCAACTTTTGAAGAATAGTAATGAGGGTGATAAAGGTTTATACTCACAATCCTTTTGATTTGTTTTTGGATGGTAAAACATGTTTCTCTACTCTTTCATATTGAGTAAGTAATTGCCTAATAAAAGATAATTTCGGTACTAACCAATACGAAATTATCGCTGAAATACACCCTATTAAAGCCCCTGCTGCAATATCAAAAGGATAATGAACCCCTACCCAAATACGAGAAATCGCTACACAAAATGCAAGTATAAGCCATAGCCATCCAGCTTTTTTACGCACAAGCGAAAATGAAAAACAAATTGAAAAAAAGAGAATCGTATGGTCACTAGGAAATGAATTATCTACAGCATGGTCGACAAGTTTATTAACATGAGGCAATACTGCAAACGGTTGATAATTCAAATGAAATTTCCCTGCTACTTTTCCAATCACCTCAGCAATTACAAAAGCAACCATCGCTTGAATAACCATCATCCTACTTTTTCTAGATCCAATAAACCAATAAGCTAAAGTAATTAAAGCTAAAATATATACCATATATTCAGCCAAAAATACTATGGTCGGGTTTAGGAATGAATATTGTTTACCTAAATCATTAATGGCTCGAAAAATATCGATATTGAATTGAGAAAAAGACATTTCAAATCCCTCCTTATTAGTAAGGTGTCTTACTGATTGCCATATACTTTTATTACATGGATAGTGTTGTTTATTGTACCCACCTAAAAATACCGACCTCTTATGACACCGCTTTCTTCTTTTTCACTTTAATAAAAAAAGAAAAAGGAAAACATCGAACTTTCTTACAATCATTCATGCATTCTTACAGTTTTGTCATTTTCTCGTCACTTTGAAAATAGATTCATCGTCTTGCCTTTTGCTATATTCACAAACTCGTATATCTACAATTACGGAAACCCTAATCACACATAAAAAAGAGAAGAACCTTGGCGAGTTCTTCTCTTTTTTATTGATTAAATTGTAATACAATTACAGTATGTGAAATTATACTATTTTAACTTTAAAACAAATGAACTTAACGCAGGAACTTTAATTTTATTGTCATGCACAACATAAAGGGATTTACTTCCCGCCTGCTTCCCGTCTACTAGTACTTTCCAAGGACCTTTCGATGGAAGTGTTATTTCAACAGCTTCTCTATTTGCATTGTGAGCCACCGTAAAGTATTCATTTTTATTCCCCTCTATTGTATAAGCTACAGTATTTTTCGGAGCATCAATAAATGATATATGTGTTTTTATTTGCTCTGCAGATGTCATTCGAAAAGCTGAGTGCTTTTTGCGTAATTCTATTAACCCCTTCATATAATCTACTTCATTGTTAAATGCTGCACGGCGTAACCAATCCATTTGGTTAATTGAATCGGGAGATTTGTAACTGTTATGATCACCATATTTCGTGCGCATAAACTCTTGTCCCGCATGTAAGAACGGAATACCTTGTGATGTTAATAAAATCGAAGAAGATAATTTATGCATTTGTTTTCGCACTTCTTCACTGTCACTTGGATTAGTCAACTCAATTTTATCCCATAATGTATGATTATCATGTGCTTCCACATACGTTAGTACCTGCTCTGGATCTTGATAAGTCGACGAATTTGTATCGTAGTCAATGCCTGCGGTAATGCCTTTTTTAATACGGTCTTCCATGTTTTCCTTTCCATTTACAAACCCATTTTCTTTCTCTTCAAATACACTACCTTTTAATCCATCACGTATATTATCGTTAAAATGAGCAATCCCTTTCATTTTCTCTGCATTTTTTTGATTTGCTTTCAACTCTGCTGCAAGAGGTGTATTTAAATCCCAACCTTCTCCATGCAGTATAATAGAAGGGTCAATTTGATTAACAGCTTTACGTATTTCATTCATCGTTTCATAATCATGAATACCCATTAAATCAAAACGGAATCCGTCTAAATTGTATTCTTTTGCCCAATATGTGACGGAATCTATCATAAATTTCCTCATCATTTTTCTTTCTGAAGCCGTATCATTTCCTACACCGGTTCCATTTGCAAATGTTCCATCTTCATTGTAACGATAATAATAACCGGGAACTAACTTATGAAAATTAGATTCAGCAGCATTATACATATGGTTATAAACTACATCCATAACAACACGAAGATTATTATCATGTAGTGTTTGAATCATTTGTTTTAATTCAGTTATTCGAACAGTTGGCTCGTATGGATTTGTAGAATAGGACCCCTCTGGTACGTTAAAGTTTTTTGGATCATATCCCCAGTTATATTGTGGTTCGTTTACATTCTCTTCATTTACTGAAGCATAATCAAATATCGGCAAAAGCTGAACGTGTGTAACACCAAGATCTTTTATATGATCAAGTCCTGTTTTCACATCTTCAGGCCCTCTTGTTCCTTTTTCTGTTACACCTAAATATTTTCCTTTCTGTTTAATGCCACTTTCGGGCTGAATAGAAAGATCACGTACATGCAATTCATAAATAATAGCATCTTCCGGATTTTTTAATTTAGGCTTTTTGTTAGTGTTCCATTTTTTCGGATTTGTTTCTTCTAAATCAATAACCGCACCTTTATCTCCATTTACAGAAGCAGCACGTGCATACGGATCAACTGCTTCTTTCCACTTATCACCAATTTTTACCTTATACGTATAATAGAGACCTTTTTGATTCCCTTTAAGTTCTGCTTTCCAGGTGCCCTTTTCACCTTGTTGCATATTTATTTCAGTACCTATTTTATCGTTCCATTTTTTATATGTAACTAACTTCGCTTCACTCGCAGTAGGAGCCCATACACGGAACTTTGTATGTTGCACGGTATATGTATTTCCTAAATCGTTACCACCATAATAAAATAAATGATCAAATTCCTCACTACGAATGACTTTACCAATTTCAGTATTCGTATCAGCTAAGTTTTCTATTTTAACTTTGTATGTTTGTTTTAAATCAATTTTCTGTTCCGTAATTATTTTCACCTTATTCGTAATATCTCCACTGTTTATATCATAAGGAGTAATATTCTTAATTTTAATACCTTCAATTTCGATTTTCTGTTCCTTAATATGAAATGGAGCATTCGTCGTTACAGTGATTTCATTGAAACTATCAATAGTTGCTTTTTGAATTGATAGATCCGAAGAAGGCTTAGCGTTATATACCTTTTCATCACCAGAAAGAATCCATACTTCAGCACGACCGTCCTTTATATTTTCAATCCAACGATCCCCACCATCTTTTTCCCACTCATTTGTACGAATGATGAATCCTACACGATTATAGTCACCATCTATATTAATCTTAGCGTACTTTCCAAATTCATCTTCACCAGTAAATTCATAAGATGTACCATTTGCATTTTCTCCCCATAACCAAAGATTCCAGTCTTTTGTATTTCCAAGCTGCTCTTTGTAATGAATGATAACTTCAGTTGTTTTCGAATTTGAAACTGCCTTTACACTTTGAATAGAGAAAATAGATGCGAACATAACAATTATAGTAAGTAATAAAACTGATTTGTTAATTAATCTTTTTGTCATTTGCACTACATACACCCTTTCTTTAAATAGTACGGACGATTTATTATGCCCGTACTACATTACACAATTTAAATTAATCTAGAAATCTCTTTTGCTTCCCCCCGTATTGGTTATTTTCACATATGTATTTCAATGATCTTTCCAATACGAAAACGTTTGCATTGATTGTTAAAAAAATAGTTTATTTATGTCTTCATATATCTGTAAATACGAAAAGATCAGGGAAATTATTTTAAAACAATCGTTTGTTATCGCTTTCATTTTATAGCACTTCCCATTAAGGGGTCAATATATTATTAATTTTCTGTTTTTATATACTATAAACCTAAAATCTTTGTTGCAACTTCTTAAAGGTAGAGTACCTAATGATTGCTTAGTAAGTTTATTTTTCAAATACATTGGTATGAAAAAAACAGCTAATATCCTTAAAACGACATTAGCTGTTTTTCATAATGTAATAATATATGAATAAGAACTATATTTCTAACTTACTTAATTTTTGCTGCATCAAATGCCTTTTGTACCGCTTGAACTTCAGCTGAATTCGCACCATATTTATTAGTTGCCACTCGAATACATGCTGCTCTTAATTCTTTGAAATTAGAAGTCATGTTTAACTCATCTGTATTTGCATAATAGAAAATATCAAACATTTTATCTTCACCAATTCCTTTAACAGTTACTCCGTTATGAGTTCCGCCTTTTGCAATAAGATATGCAACTTTATTAATAATGCTTGAATTAAAATGAACGCCACCTTGATCCCATCCATTAAAATCGTTAAATTCACTGTAATCATCTGGATAAGGTACTCCAAGTGAAGATGGAACAGAAGCTGGGTTTTCCATATCACGGAAGACAGATCCAGTTTGTTCTCCCATCGTCCAGTTAAAGCTTCCATTATTTACGTATTTCTCAATAGATGTTCCCATAATATCAGATAGTGCCTCATTAATCGCACCAGATTCACCGTAATATTCAAGATTAGATTCACTAGAAGTAACAGCATGTGTAAATTCATGCCCAGCTACGTCATATGCTTTGACGATAGGATCTCCATACACAAGCATACTACCATTATTAGCACTTAACGCATTCTGCCAATTTTTCGGATCATTCGTATCTCCAGAATCCCAAGCATGTACAACTGAAACTACCTTTTGTCCCTTATTATCAAAACTATTACGATTGTATTTATCTTTATAAAAATCAAACACTTTTGTTGCTAAGTAATGAGCACTTACTGCTTTTGGATCGTTAAATGTTGTCGAAGTACTAGTTGCTAATGTACCAGGATAATAGCTTTCTTCTTTCGTAATATCTCTGTAATTCACATCATATGTTTCAATTCCTTGCCCTCTTGTATAATCAGCCAGAGCATATTTGCCATTACTTTGTTTAGAAATGCCAAATGAACGAGAGATACCTAAATCATCTTTGCCAGTGCCTGTTAATGACGTAAGACTGCTTTTTTTACTATTCTTTAAAGCGCTAACTAATTTGTCACTGGCTTTTAAGTTAGACTCTTGCACCATATTTTTTAACATATCACCATTTTGTGCATTTACTAAATATGTACCAGAAACATATTTTGGTGTGGCAGCTTCAAATGTAACCTGGTACGCATTGCTAGCTTGGCCATTATTTTCATCAACAAAAATAACTTCCTTAACTTCTGGCTCCGAAATAAAATTGATATCGTTCCCGTACTTCGTATAAATATATTGTTTCGCTTCATCTTTTGATAGATTGATAGGCTTTTTCAATTCTTCTTGTTTTAAATTTTGCGCGCTATCGCCTGAAACACTTTTAATAACACCGTTATTATCTACGTGTGCAGTTAATTGATGGCCATATACTTCTTTTCCTTCATATGTTTGTTGTATACGTACAAGTGTAGTCCCATCATATGAATCACGTTTTTGAAGAACTTTATAATCTACTCCAGTTTCTCCATTGACTTGCTTTGAAGAAAGGGCTTGTTCTGTTTTCTCCTTAAGAGCATCTTTTACTACATTCTCTGGTGCCTTTTGTGACGGTTGTGTAAGTTCACCTGAACGGAATGATTCCTCCTGAATTTGAACTTGTAGTTGATCTGTTTCCTCTGCATGACCTACTCCGTATGGTGCTACTGCTGTTAAAGCTAAACCTGTTGTTAATGCTACCTTAGTTAATGTCTTTTTGTTTTTCATTTTTTCACCTCGTATAATTTTGAAATAGAAAGCTTGTACAAAGTATACTTGCTGTTCCTGTCGAAAAAAAGGGAAAATACACAATTTATGTAACATTATGCAAAATTACATAATATAAGGACGATGATTCAAATTAAGAACAACTTATATAAGTGCATGAATTTCAATAAAAAAAGAGCACTTTAAGGTGCTCTTCAAATACGATTATAAATTATGCATTGTGTCATTTATTAGTATATGCTCGTCTCATTTAATTGTTTATTTAATGTTTTCTCTACCCAATAATCTTTTAAAAATATATCATCCAATACACCGGTATCCTCCGTTACTATTTGATTAGCAAATAAAAAATATAGTAAAGATAATGCTAGATAGAAACATACTACTTATTTGCATTCATATTTATTGGTACTTTTTTAATTGGCACAAATAAATCAACCTTTAACTTTCCTTCTAAATCTTCTGCAACATTATTTAAGCAAAACTCTAAATTATCTCTATCATAATCTGCATCATACTCACTATTTGGTAGCCACTCTGCGTACATGTATTGATACGCTACACTTAATTTATGAGGTTCATCATAGAATTCGTATAGAGCGTATAGACCTCCATCTACACTTTTAAATTGCACACCCTCATGTTGTTCTTTCTCAAAGTTTTCAGGTATGGTCACGCAAGCATCATGGCGGCACATATGGCTTGCAACAAGTTCAGGATTATCTAATGAGATTCCGATAAATGATTGCTCCGGTGGATAAAGCTTATTTTCAATAGACCAGTTCAATAACTTTCCCCAATGATCTTGTGGTTCAAAGTAACTACCAGTTCTTCTTATGAATGCCACTTCTAATGGTCGTAATTCTTTTACAACTACTTTCATCTATATCATCCCCTTATTAAGTATCTATTCAATTTATTTATCTTTCAATTTGATAAATCCCTTTTAAATAAACAAATTTCTTAATTGTATAAATCTTAATTGAAATAAGATTATTTACTACTAAAGTTGTATGTACTTTCATACTTTTACTCGATTCTATATTCTTTTTTAACAGCTATAGTAATGATAAGAAATTGTAAGAATAAAGGAGGATTTAAATTGATTAAAGGAATATACGAAGCACACTTACCGGTTAGCAATTTAAGAAACTCAATTGAATTTTATGAAAAACTAGGGTTGAAATTAGCTTGGAGCGATGAATCAACAGCATTCTTTTGGATTGAAGAAGGAATGAGTTGGCTGGGGTTATGGGAAGGTTCTGAATGTGAAACGAAATATCATCCTTCTTTACGTCATATTGCATTTAGAGTTTCATATGAGGATTTAAAAGAATCATTAAATTGGTTACACTCACTTCAAATTAAAGCTGTTCCGTTTGGGAGTAATGAATCTATTGCACCTTTTGTCCGTCCACATCAAGGTAATGCATCTGTTTATTTTATTGATCCAGATGGTAATAGCTTAGAACTTATTTGTCATATTATTGTACCTAATGCACTAAAACATATAACTAATAAATTATCCTTTAAAGATTGGGAGAAACTATTAGCTGACACATTCGAATGAATATTAGCTATAAATCATAATGTCTCACCTTTATTTTTATAACATGTATAACAATCCCTAATAATAATGTCCTATCAATTTATCATTAAATAAATGTAAAAAATGACCCTATTTATTCATTTTTCATGCGTATGTATGTACATTTGTTAATTTATTCGATATATTATGTGTATTGAATGATTACGAAAAACTTATAGCTCGCTAAAAATACCTTATATTTTTATATCCGTGAAAACTACAAAATGTATAAAATTCCATTTGTCAAATGAATTTAATGCGGAAGGAGGTTTGTGGTTACTTCATCGGGATATAATAATCAGTTTTAAACTGATAAAAATATAGGAGGCGATATAATGTTTCGTACGATTTCAAATTTCATGAGAGTAGCTGAGATAAGAAGGAAAATCCTTTTTACATTAGCGATGTTAATCGTTTTTCGAATTGGCACGTTTATTCCAGTTCCTCATACTAACGCAGAGGTATTAAAAGTACAAGATCAAGCTAACGTTTTAGGTATGCTAAACGTATTTGGCGGAGGAGCATTGCAACACTTCTCAATCTTTGCTGTAGGTATTACACCATATATTACAGCTTCCATTATAGTACAATTACTACAAATGGACGTCATACCAAAATTTTCGGAATGGGCAAAGCAAGGAGAAATGGGCCGTAAGAAATCAGCTCAATTTACTCGATACTTTACAATCATTCTCGCATTCATACAAGCCATTGGGATGTCTTATGGCTTTAATAATATAGCAGGTGGACAATTAATAACAGATCAAAGCTGGACTACATACTTATTTATTGCAACAGTTTTAACTGCAGGTACTGCATTTTTACTTTGGTTAGGTGAACAAATTACCGCTAATGGGGTAGGTAATGGTATTTCGATGCTTATCTTCGCAGGACTTGTAGCAGCGATTCCAAATGTTGCGAATCAAATTTATTTACAACAATTTCAAAATGCAGGCGATCAATTATTCATGCACATCATAAAAATGCTCTTAATTGGTCTTATAATTTTAGCGATAGTTGTTGGGGTTATTTACATTCAACAAGCTGTGCGTAAAATACCGATTCAATATGCAAAAGCTGTTTCAGGAAACAATCAATATCAAGGAGCAAAAAACACTCATTTACCTCTAAAAGTAAATAGTGCTGGTGTAATTCCAGTCATCTTTGCTTCTGCATTTTTAATGACGCCGCGTACAATTGCGCAGCTCTTCCCTGATTCAAGCGTATCAAAATGGTTAGTTGCAAACCTTGATTTCGCACATCCAATTGGAATGACACTTTATGTCGGTCTTATCGTTGCTTTCACATACTTCTATGCATTCATTCAAGTAAATCCTGAGCAAATGGCAGAGAATTTGAAAAAGCAAAATGGATATGTACCTGGTATTCGTCCTGGTAAATCAACAGAACAATATGTAACGAAAATTTTATACCGTTTAACATTTATCGGTGCAATTTTCTTAGGTGCAATTTCAATTTTACCGCTTGTATTCACAAAGATTGCTACATTACCACCTTCTGCACAAATTGGTGGTACAAGCTTACTGATCATTGTCGGTGTGGCACTTGAAACAATGAAAACGTTAGAAAGTCAGCTTGTAAAACGTCATTATAAAGGGTTTATAAAAAAAGCGAATTAAGTAAAAAAACACAGTTGGTTATTTTTCCAGCTGTGTTTTTAATTCTACTGCATCTAATTTTTCTACTAATGTACCAATGATCTTTTCCAAGTTCATTATTTTTTCTTCTAGGGCTCGAATGCGTTTATTGCTCTCTTCTACATCAATATATTTTAAACTGTTATTGGATACTTTGAACTGCTCCCCTAATTCGGAAGTGATATCTTTAATAGTTGATTTTTCAGCATTATCTAGTGCATTTGTATTTGATTTTAATTCAAATTGAAGCTCATATGTATTTCCAGTTAACTCTTTTGCTATTTGCGAAATTAAATCTTTATAAGACTTTTTAACCCACTCTTGTTGGAATTCGTTTTCAAAATAAATGATTAATGAATCTTCATTTATTCTAGCTGTCGTTTCTTTGACCCAAGTTTCATATGACGGTCTCGAAATTTTCAATTGCATTTTATCTTTTATTTTATTCCAAATTGTTTTTGATTCCTCTTGTCCGGAAGTACGTTGATTATTTTTCACGTGATGAACCTGTGCTTTAGAAGTAGCGCTTGATCCTATTTCGAACCAAATTTGATATTCTTCATCAGTAATTTTCTGTACGGTACTTGAAATTATATTTTTATACTCACCTTCAAGGAAATCACGATGAAACGCATCTTCACAAAAGATTATTACTTTATTATCTTTTATCGTAGCGTTTGTATTTCTAATCCATGTCATAAATGTTTTCTCTGCTATTTTAGGTCTTAATGCTTTCTTTACTTCATCCCAGCTACTAAGCTTTTCTTTTTGGACGTCTTTCAAGTTAGATGGTTCGCCATTACATAGATCAAACTGAATTTCAAACGTCGTATTAAACATTTCTCTTAATGTATTAAATACTAATTCTTTATAATGAGATTCTAACCAGTCACGTGCAAATTCATTTGGACAATAAATTGTTAATATATCATCCTCTAAATAAACAGTAGTATTCGTAAACCAAGTTTCATATGATGGTTTTGAAATTTGCGGCCGAATTTTTTCCTTTACTTCAGTCCAATTTATTTTCATAATAACTCCCCTCTTCTTACAGATCTCTTTCATATAGCTTACTAATATTACGCCTTTCCAATAAATAAAGTCAATCCGTATCATGAATAAAATGAAACATGTTTATATTCACTCAAAATATAAGCTTCTCTAACGCCTTCTTCATTTTAATACCTCGTTATTCTTAACAACTGGTTTTAAAACTGGTCTGTCTTTTCATTCTTCAATACTACTATATTGATCTATAACAATTGCTTTCATGTCCTCTCCCTTGCTGTTTATTTTAATAACATACAATTATTTCTCAAAATTTTTCCCCTTAAATTATCATAAACTTATTTTTGGGGGTAATTACGCAAAAAACAAAGCAAATCTAACACACAACTTAGAGTCATTCAAAATTTTATGTTTAATTACATTCAAAAGAAATGGAGAGAACTCTATGACTGAAAAGATATTTAAAATAAACGGGATTGATATATGTACAGAAAGCTTTGGAAACCCTAAAAATCCAGCTATTTTATTAATTATGGGTGCTACGTGTTCAATGGTTTATTGGGATGAAGAATTTTGTGAACAGTTGGCTAACACGGGGAAATTTGTTATTCGTTTTGATAACCGTGATGTGGGACGCTCTGTCGCATATGAACCTGGAACTTCTAATTATTCCGTTACGGATATGGCTGAAGATGCAATTAGGGTACTAGATGCTTATCATATTGACAAAGCGCATCTATTTGGTATGTCTTTAGGCGGTATGATCGCTCAAATTGCTGCTGTAAAACATCCCGAAAGAATATTAACATTAACATTACTAGCTACAAGTGTGATAGGCTCTGACAATAACACACGTGACTTACCCCCGATGGATGAAAGAATTTTAACACATCACGCAAATGACACGCATTTAGATTGGACAAATGAAAATATTGTAGCAGAATATTTAGTTTCAGGCTCCCGTCTATTATGCGGGTCCAAACGCACATTTGATGAAATAAGAGTCTATAATCAAGTAAAACAAGAAATTGAACGAGCTAACAATCTATTAAGCATGTTTAATCACGCTTTACTTCAAGGCGATGATGCATATGAAGGGGTGCTTCACTCCATACAAGCACCTACATTAGTCATTCACGGAACAGACGATACCGCGCTCCCTTTTGAACATGGTCTCGCACTTATTGATGAAATTCCTAACTCAGTTCTATTAACCCTTGAAGGCGCAGGACATGAAAATCATCCTGATGACTGGGAAGACATCATTCATGCTGTTACTGAACATACAGCTAAAATAATAGATAAATAACGAATAAAAGGGGCACGCCACAATTTGTGCCCCTTTTATTTATTACATGTAAAAAAGCCCATCACTGTATCCGTATGTATAGTGATGGGCGATACTTATATTTTTCTATGTTTAAAAAAACGGACAATCTAATTGGTCAACAGCTTCCCATGATTTTTTTTTTATATTATCGGTGGATTTATTTGCTTCTAGTGGTACGTTTTTAAAAGGATTAACTTCAACCTTTAATAAGGATGATGGCTCTACGTATAATGAGAAAACATGGCTACTTGGTATAGCTTTTGACACATCAATATCTCCCACTTGTTTAAAGAGTTGCTGCGCTGCAAAGAAAAAGAAATTGGTTGGGTTTGATTGTTTATTCAGCCATGCAAGCATTTCAGGTGATACTGATTTATGAATATTGATTTTCACTCGATCACCACGTTTATATCGCCTAGATCGCATGTTTCCACCAACTAACTTATCGTTAAGTTTGTAAATCCTAACTCTTTTTGCTTATGCTCTCTATATTTTGGTGAACAAGTGTAGACTAATAATCCACGTGCATTTGTAAATAATGGATTATCTACAAAGATTACATTGGTTAAACGCCCTTTTTGTTTTAAAATCATTTTCAGGCTATTTTTTATGATAACTGCGCCCCCGCCATAAATAAATACATATGGATCGTCTTTCATATCATCAATTTTGTTTATAATATCCGTTGCAACACGTGCTGCTAAACCTAATAGTGCTGGTTGTGATTCCTCAACTAATAATGCATTTCTAGGGTGTTTATCATTTAAATAAATTTGATTGAATTCTGTAATGCTATCAATCGTCTTTGTTGGATACTTCCGGTTCCATCTCGTAATAATTTGTAGTAACGTTTCTTTCACACCATACGATAACCCCTTACTTAGTTGCGGTCTAAAGTTTACGCCAAGTGAAACGACTTCTTCTGTCGTCCCTGCACCAATATCAAAAGATAATAGTGTTTTATCAACAAAATCAATTTCTGACACTTTATTTTGTTCACATTCTATTTTATGTTTCACAACATTTCCTTCCTCATCATATACAATGCCCCACGTCCCAGAAGCACCCTCAGGTAAGCATTTGCAATATTCGATGGAAATATTAATTGTAACATCACGTCCGTTTGGATAATGGAACACAACCTTATGATTCCCCATATAACGTTTTGCATTTTCCGCCGCTATTTCTTGTGTAATAAGCTGCATAGGGAGAGCAACAGATAAATCATAACGAATGTTAATATGACTAGAAGTTGGACTTTGACGCATAGCACTTACGGCTAAACCAGATAGAATCGTAATAACCATTAACTCATCAGTTGATTTATTCGATTTCTTCTCAACCTCAGTACCTTTTAATTGATCTTGAATGACTTTTTCTCCAACGATATACCGCACATTATTTAACATTAACGATGGAGAACTGATGGTCACGTCAATGTGATTTTCTAATTCAGATAATGAAACATCTCCCTCATCTAACAATCCTGTAGGCTCTCCTATATATAAAGCATATATACTCGGAATAAAAATAGGATCTTGCCCTTTCACCATTAACTTCAAACCATTATTTCCTGCATCAGCACCGGCTTTTAAAAGAATAGACATAACTACCCCCTAAATTAATCTGACATCCCTTCCAAATATATGCGAGCCCATTCTTTTACATTCAAATGTAATGTAATTTTTTATAAATCGCAAAAACAAAACATTATATTATTACACCTTTTGTGTAAAAAACATTTGACATGAAAGTTTTCCAATTTTATACTATATATGTAAAGAGTTTTTTACAATTATGGAGGTGCCATTTCTAAATTGAATCATAAAAAATTTATTTTCATAATTATCGTTTTATCATTAATCGTAGTTCTCATACATGGGGCATATAAATATGTAACGGAAGGTTCGATTTTGGGAGGAACAATATTCGCTTTTTCGTTAATTATCGGTAATTTAATTAATCAAATTACTTGGGGAGATCCAAACGGAGTATCGGAAGAAAGCCAAGATGAAATGGGACAGCAAATTAAATATAAAAGTTTTAAAGTTGCTTATTTTGTACTTATATGCCTTATGTTTTTTATTTTAATTTTATCAGAAGGAGTTGCATTCCTATTACTTGATGAAATAAAAAACCTTCCACTGTTCATCGCGCTTTGTTCTTCATTCTTTATTTACCCTATTGTCGAACTTATAGTCGCAAAACAATATAAATAAAAAGATGAGATTTTCTTTATACAGAAAATCTCATCTTTTTATATTTACATCCCCTCAACTATCGCTTTTAATTTATTCACAGTCCGCCAATTTCTTACTGTAGCTGGTGTATGCAATTTCTGAAACTGGTTCATTAATTTAGAGTTTCGAATGCTATTTTTGAAAAATAAATACACAACTTTTTCATGTATGTAACAATCTTCAGTCTCATTTTTTTGCATAAGTAGCTGATCTTCTTCTATTTCAGAAAGTTCATTTGCTAAGAAGGCAACATGTATACTTTCGCCTTCTCGCAATGAATTGACTTCATAGGGGCATCTTTTTGTAATGTTTATAAATTCCTCATGTGTTCTTAACATAACCGGAACATCAAAACCAAAAACGTTTTTAATTTCAGACTGTATTCGTTCCTTTAGAAATGTTATATCTTCCTCAGATTTGAATACGATATTCCCACTTTGAATATATGTTTTCACTTGTTTCAACCCTATTGATTCAAACGCTTGTTTTAAATCAGCCATTTTAATTATCTTATGCCCGCCTACATTGATTCCTCTTAGTAATGCAATATAAATTGTCATATCAATCCTCCGCATTTTAATGAACTGAGCAATTAAGTTGATTTTCACTCTCATATTTCTCGAATATTTGTTTTAATTCCTCTAACATATCATGTATAGATAATACCTCAAATAAAATGATAGATTTGCTTGAAAAATGATGATGATATTGATTTGGTTTACAATGTGCTAAATCATTTTTATTAGTCCAAAATTGCTTATCTAATTCATCAATCAGTTTAAAATGTTTCTCATCTATTTTTTTACAATGATTTCTTAATATAGAAATTATAGAATGAATTGTTCGTCGTAAAATTTCTTTTTCATTTTGTGACCAATCACATGTTTCAATTGGTGCTCGAGCTAAATTATCTATATGATAAATAATTTGCTGTAATAAATGAAGTTGCTTTTGTACAAGTAAAAAACTTCTCATTTCTTTTTTTGTATGTCGATGATATTTCCAATCTTTTTGCTCATATTGAACAAATTGTACTGCTTTATGTAATAATACAGTTAAATTAGAAAGATTATAGGTTGTCTCCTTTTTTATAACTTTCCCATCCATTAACGCAATAAGCCATTCCTCCATAACATTTGCCGTTTTAACAAATAGCTCCTCTGTACATCCCGAAATTGTTTTAACATAATGTGGTGGTAAGATGAAAAAATTCACTAAAGTAGACACTATAATACCAGTAGATGTAGTAGCTAATCGAATTAAAAATGCAGTAAAATAGTGATCTGCCGTAATTGGGATCATTGCAACAGCAGTTAATGTTGCAACTAACGTTCCCGCATGTAACTTTAGTTTTTGACATGTAACGATTGTAAACATCGCTGCTAACGCATAAGAAAGCGCTTGATGACCTAGGAAAAATGTGAAAGTCATTGCATACGCTGATCCAATTGTTGAAGCTGGAAAGCGAACCAGTCCTTTTTTTATAGAATCTGTTGCAGTTGGCTCAATCGTTACAATTGCGGTGATAACAGCAAAAATAGTTGGTATATTGAAAAATTCGCAAACTAGAACTGTAAGAAAAACCGCAATTCCTGTCTTTATCACCCTTCCACCAATAATATTCCATTTTCTAACTTGATTCATTTGTATTTCCTTCATTTCTATTTCGTTTATTTATATATTTTACAACATATATTGTTCCAAATAAAAAAACTTACTACTTTACTATGCAAGAGTAAGTTTTTCTTCTCATTATTTTATGATAGGTAAATGCATTATAATTTGTTGACCAATTGGTCCCATTCTTCTAAGTCCTTTATCTTGGAAACCAACTTTTTCATATAAATTTTGTGCTGGAATATTTTTTTCATTCACAGCAAGTACAACTTCATTTTTCATCGGAAAATAACGTTGTACAAACTCTTGTAATAGTGCCAGTGATTTTTTAGCGTATCCCTTCCTTTGTCTATTGTGATTTATAGAAAATGAAGTTAAAAGTAAAGCGTTCTCATTTTCTGTGAATTCCTGTACTCTATCTCCTGTTTGCAATGCAAAAAGACCAACAGGTACCCCATTGTAATCTAAAATAACAATGACATTTTTTGTACGATCATTTTTTGCTTTTTTCAATAATTCAGCTGGGTCCGACGTAAATTGAACTTGTTCACTTGGTAAAGTAAATGTTTCTATAACTTCTTTATATTCCTCTTTATACGGAACTAATTGAATCTCCCCTGTATGTATGTTCATGATAAACTCTCCCATTTTTTACTTATTAACTTAAACCTTGCTGCACTTTAGAATGTACTTTGCCATCTAAAAATGTAATTTCAACTAATGCAGTTGGATTACTTCCCTTCCAAGCAAAAATTTGCTTAATTTGTGTAGAATGTTCCACCCCTTCTTCTATGAGTAAATCCCCTTCAAAACCAATTAAATCTTTCACTTCTTTATAAGTCATTCCTTCATTTATATTGGAGAAATGATTTATATTGATAGATTTTTTCTTTTGATTTTCCATCACAGTAGAAGAAGTCGCTGTGTGCTTTTTTACTTCTTTCTTCTGTTCACACGCTGTCATACTGAAACCTAAGCATAAACTACATAATATTAATGTGCTTTTTTTCATCATAACAGTTGTCCCTCCCATCATAATTAAACCATATATTCCCTTAAAAATAAACTGAATATTTAATATTATATTGAAAAACCCTGTACAATTTAGTACAGGGTTACTGTTAAATTTATTTATTTAAATGATTATTTGATTGGTCATTCTGTTCTTTTCTCAGTTCTTGCTCTTCATCTTTTTGTAATTGTTTATCATTATCTTGAATTGGATTCGTTTCTTTATTTTCAATCATGTCATTTGGAACTTGTGGCATTACACGGCCAACAATTGCTGCTAATTCATCCAGTATACCTTCGCCTGTTTTTCCTTTTTTAATTTGCTTTCCAATTTGTTTCAGTCGTTCATACGTATCAACATCTGCTACAACGACTGCATTAGCACCATCAGGATCGTTTTTCAAACTTTCTGCAACAGAGTATTTAATGGATTCAACACGAGTTCGATCGAGTTTCGCTTTTACATCAATTCCTACGATAGCATATTTCCCAACTACTACCGCTGTCGCATCATTCACACCTGGCACACTTGCCGCTAAAGATGCTAAATGGTCCGCTGCTTTTTCATTTGGCTTATTTGACTTATTTGTATAATTAACATTTTTCATTGAAACATTTTTTTGCTCGGGCTTTTCATTTGGATTATCTTTTTTTCCAATACTGCATCCAGTTATTAATAAACAAACCATCAATAGATATATTAAAATCTTCATTATTCTCACCACTTTACCATTCAAGTTTAATCATAAATTTTTTCAACAGCTTGCATTTTCTTCACTTTTTCTTCTGCTCCGCTATTTGCATTAATGAAAATTTGGTACGTATCTTTCCCTAAAGTACCTACAAATTCATAGCAAAGTACTTCGTTATGCAAATCGTTTACTACCATTGCTTTTCGCTCTTCCATTACCTTTACATCAGGGTTTATTTTCTTTCTTGCTTCTGCTGCAGTTAGTTTTGCTGATGGAACTGTTCGTTTTTGATGTGACGCTAAATATTCTTTTGCGGAGAATCCAACGATAGAACCGTCATCTAAAGCAATTTTCATTTGAATTGCCTCTGGATAAATTCGTACGCCATTCTCATTTACTACATACGTAAATACTCCAACATTATCATATTGTGAGCTATCATAAAGCTCCATATTATGAAACTTATGGTCCTTTAAGAATTTCAAACCTTTACTTCCTGCATCGTTTAAACTAATTTTCTGTTCTTTAATTTCTCGATTATTCATAACCCAAATTGGATATCCGCCTTTTCCGGTAATATCCATATAAAACTCATTATTCGTTGCCTCGTCTTTAATTTTCACACTATAGAAAGATTCTTTCGCACCTTTTCCGCTTTTCTCGACTTCTACTTTTTCATTTCCTTTTAAATTTAAAAACGATTTTGCAATTTTCGCCGCTTCATCTTTTGAAATTGCTTTTCCTTCTGCTGCAAATCCACCTTTTTTATTTTTTTGTGCACTTGTAAAGGTCGGTCCGAAGTTTGTAGATGAATACGATGTTACATTTTTTTCTACTGTCTTTAATCCGTCAATAATTGTATTGTCTGCAGGATCACGATTTGATGCGAGTGCCATCTCAACATCCATCCAGCGTAAATTGTTTTTCAAAACAAGATGTTGCACTTTTCTTAGTTCATCTTGTATATTCCCTGCATTGGAATATAAAGTTTGCAACGTTTTGTATTCTTGATCATTTAACGGTTCTTTTTCTAAATCACGAATGGCTGCACGGTAACTAAAATCACCGATATTCGCTAAAAATTCTTCCGTTTTATTAAAAGGCATTAATGTTAAAGGAAGTTGTCCTACATCCGAACGAGCTTCCGATGTTAATCTCCATACATCTGCTAATGCAGGCGATAAAGATGCGCGCGAATTCATCGCAAGCGTTGTTCCAATTTTATCGTGCAATAAATCAACCTCATACGCTAAATCATGAAACGCACGTTGATAGCTATTTTCTGCTCGAATTAATACTGCATTCTTTTCTTGGTGCTCTTTATAGCCCCAGTATCCAGTTCCAACTACACCAACTGTTAATAATACGATTATAATACCTCGTAACATAGTTCCACCTCCGCTCTATTTACAGAAAATATGTTTCCCGATCTTTTTAATTTGTGGACGAGTCCAAATCCATTTACTTGTTGCAGTATCTGGATTGAAATAATACAATGCGTTTCCTGTTGGATCCCATCCATTAATTGCATCTAATACAGCTTTTTTCGCTGTTTCATTTGGTGTTAAATATATTTGTCCGTCTGCTACCGCTGTAAATGCTCTTGGCTCAAAAATCACACCCGAAACAGTATTTGGAAATGATGCACTTGTAACACGATTTAAAATAACTGCAGCGACTGCAACTTGTCCTAAATACGGCTCACCACGTGATTCTCCGTATACTGCGTTTGCCATGAGCTGAATATCATTTTGAGAATAGCCATTTGGAACATTTGTCCCTTTATTTTGAGGTGGTTTATTCTCTTGTGCAGTGCCACCACTATTTCCTTTATTCGTTGTCGTTCCTTTATTAGCAGTTGACTTATCATACTTCGTTGCCTTCACGAGCATTTGCTTCGTTTTAGCTCCAGCTAAACCATCAACCGGTAAACCAAATTTCTCTTGAAAATTCCGAAGTGCCCAGTATGTACCCCATCCGAAAACACCATCTACTTTTCCCGTATAAAATCCGTTATATTTCAAACGAGATTGCAGTTCAATGACATCTTCACCAGATGCTCCCCTTTGAATGACTTGATTAGAAAAGGCTTCTACATTCTTTAGTTGTATACTACTGACCATGAAAGATAGTCCTATGAACGCAAGTAAAACCGCTATTTTAAAAATAGCTTTTTGGCGCATAATTTTCCCTCCTTAATTATGTAAATGATTTCTTGGTTATGTTTTGTAAAAGCCTCGCTTTTATGTAAAGAAGACAAAAAAATCCAAACTAATATCGTAGAAAGAAAATGTAAACAATATAAAAAAAGGATAAAAGGAGTTCATCATGAAGAATTTGTTAAAGTGTGTCCCACTCGTCCTTCTGTTCCTAACAACATGTTCAAATGTATATACAGGCTCATCAATTGTTCATGCACAGCCGCCATATGCACAATGGGGTAAGCTTGCTGTAGAAAAGACGAAAGAACAATACCCCAAAGCAGAAATTGTCGATTATCTTCATATAGGTAGAAAACCCAAAACCGTTCAAGTAACAGTTGAAAAATTTAAATTGTGGCTACGTGAGGACGGAAAAGAATATGGTGTTTTTGTTGATGTTGAATTTGAAACGAAGACGGAGAAATTTATTAAGGTGTCGTTTCAGAAGACGAGTAGATAAAATGAAAGAAACCCCGCTGTTTAGATTCATAACAGCGGGGTTTCTTTCATTTCTAAAATTCTTTTCTAAAATTTCGATTTCCTAAAAATCTTACCAATATACAAATAGCGCCAATTACAACTGCTATCCCGATACTGTATAAAAATACTCTACCATATCCACCTATTCTCGGATCTAAAAACGGATATGGATACCAATTTACGATTAGACCACGAATTAAGCTATATACAACGTAAAAAAACGGGAATAAGAGCCAACTTGAAGCTTGTTTCCAAGAGATTTTCTTATTTGGTGGATTTAATATCCAATCTAAAAGCATGGCAATTGGCATGATATAATGTAACACCGTATTTACCCATGGTATTGCGGTTTGAAGTGATTCTTCTAATCCTCTTAATAGTAAAAAATAAATGAGTCCTGTGGTAAGTATATATACCGTTGCTGCACCACGAAGTATACCAAACTGTTCTGATCGACCAAATGTAGCTGTTCCGATACTACTTAAAAGGAGAATACATGCAACTAAAATGTTACTTTCGATAGTGAAGAAACTAAAGAAGTTAACTGGATTGAACGGTTTCACTTGTGCCCGTATTATAAATTGCGTAATGATTGCACTAAATGCTAGAAGGCTTAAACATAGTCTAAATAGAGATAATGTTTTTACATCCCCCATACAGTCCCTCCTCTTCTTATCCAAACTTATAATTCTCCTGTACATGCTCGATAAATAACTTTAATGGAACAAGTCCACGTTTAGGCATATGACTACTTATTACAGCAACCACCTCTAACTGCGGAATGATAACGATATATTGCCCGCCATATCCCATAGCAAAGTACATACAGTACGGTATGTGAAATCTTTCGTTATTCAATACCCACCAGTGATATCCATACGCCCCGACATGTTCATACGTTTCAAATAGAGCGGTACTTGATTCTCCTAACCATTTCGATGATACGATTTCATTCCCCTGCCAATATCCATTTTGTAAACATAATATTCCTAGCTTTAATAAGTCTTTTGACTTCATTTTCATACCGAAGCCGCCGACATGTATTCCTTGTGGGTCTTGTTGCCACTCATATTCGGTAATTTCTAATGGATCAAATAAATATCTTTTCGCAAACTGCTCTGTCGTCATTCCAGTAGCTTTTTGGATAATGTAACTAAGTAAATGCGAAGAACCTGAGTTATAATTCATTTTTGTAGCGGGTTCTTCAATTATTGGCTTTGCTAATATGTACTGCACCCAGTTCTCTGATTCAACAAAATCATTTGGGAAAACGACCCCATTCCCAAACTCCTTCCAGTCTTCTCCTGTTGTCATCGTTAATAGATGGTAAATTGTTAATTCGCTTTTTTCTTTTGGTACATTTAGAATCCATTTTGTTATTGGTGTATGTATATCATTTATATATCCTTTACCTATTGCAATACCTATTAATATAGATACAATGCTTTTTGTAATCGAATTTATTTTATATAAGTTATTTGCACATTCGGGTGTTTTATAATACTCAGTTGTTAATTCCCCTTTTTGATAAACAAGAAATGTATTTACTTTTTTCTTTTCAAATTTATTTTCTAGCTGCTTGAAATCCAATACTTTACCTCCAATTAAATCATTACCTAATTTATTATATCTTGTAGCTTTAATTAAAACATACTTGTGTTCAAATAAAAAATAAACCTGCCAGTAATGAACTGACAGGTTTGTTTTTATAATTTCGTGCGAACATTCCAAAGCTCTGGGAAGAATCTTTGATCAAGTACTCGTTTTAAATAAGATACACCTGAAGAGCCACCTGTTCCCATTTTATGTCCGATAATTCGTTCTACTGTTTTCATATGACGGAAACGCCATTGTTGTAGCCAATCTTCAATATCGATTAATTTTTCAGCAAGCTGATATAAATTCCAATACTTTTTCACATCGGCATACACTTCAAGCCATGCCGCTTCTACCGTGGCATCTTCTTCATAAGGCTGCGTAATATCGCGATTCAACACATCTTTATGAATAGGAAACCCTTCTTTTACAAGTGCTTGAATTGCGACATCATACAAACTTGGTGCATGTAGCGCCGTATGAAGTCGAGCGTGTAATTCTGGATCTTTTTCATAAATTTTCAATGCGTGCGGCGTTTTATAACCAAGTGCATACTCAATCATACGGTATTGATACGATTGAAAACCTGAAGCTTGACCGAGCGAGTCACGAAATTCAATGTACTCTGATGGCGTTAATGTCGCAAGAATATCCCAAGATTGAATAATTTGAGACTGAATTTTTGATACACGTGCTAACATTTTAAATGCTGGTTGTAATTTATCTTGTTTAATCGATTCAATTGCTGCGTTTAACTCATGTAAAATAAGCTTCATCCAAAGTTCGCTTGCTTGGTGAATTACGATGAACAACATTTCATCATGATGATCTGATAATCTCTTTTGAGAAGATAGTAAACTATCTAATTGTAAATACTCCCCATACGTCATATTCTCTTTAAAGTCCGTATGAATTCCTTTTTCCATAATTATCTTTTCGTTTTCTTTCATATTAGCCAAACGCCCCTTTTATATATTTCTACTTATATTGGTCTAATAACTGCTCGAACTGGACTTCCATCTGCATCTGTTAAGGCAAGCGGTAATGCAATTAATTCATAATCGCCGTCTGCTACATGATCTAGTACGACATTTTCTAAAATGTGAATTCCATGTTTAAACAATTGATGATGCGCTGCTAATTCTTTATCATCTAATGGATCAACTGATGGTACATCCACCCCGATTAAACGTATACCTTTCTCTGAAAGAAACGGTGCTATATCCGCACGTAAATGCGGGATTACATCTGGGAATTCATTAGCTTTACCATGTGAAGATGTGCGTAACAACAATCGTTCTACTCCTTCTAAATGAAAGCTTTCTAGTTCCTTTTTCCCGATGCTTTCAAGATTAGAAACGTCAATAATTCGCGCAGGTCCGACGTAAACTTGAATATCTAAATCTATTACTTTCTTTCCTTCATTATCAAAATGAAACGGTGCATCAATATGAGTACCTGTATGAATACTCATCGTTAATTTTCCAACATTTACTGAGCCACTCTCTTCTTTCGGCCATGATACTTCATACGAGAACGGTGTGTCCCCTGGCCAAGTAGCAATATCATTATTTAGCGGTTGTGAAATATCAATCCACTCTGATGTTTTCATACTTATGCCACAACCTCTCTCTTATTTTCAAACTGTTTATATTCTTCATCTTTCATGATTTTCTTTAATATTTGTACAGATTTCCACACTTCTTCGTATGTGTTATATAAAGCGACTGGCGCAAGTCTTACTCCATTAGGTGCACGGAAATCAGGGATAACTCCATTTGCTTTTAACGCTTTACATATGCGTGCTGCTTCTGCATGCTCTAAATAAATATGCCCGCCTCGTTTTTCATCCTCTAATGGATTTCCAATTGTAAATTCAAAATCACTTAATTCATGAGCAATTAAATTAAGCATGTAACTTGTAATATGTAGGGATTTTTCACGTAAACGTTCTATACCAGCATCTTTAAATATTTCAAGTGAACCGATTAACGGCGCTGTACTTAATACGTGAGGGGTACCAATTTGATATGCACCTGCATGATCAGCAGCTGTTAATGTATGTTCCATATCAAACTGCTTATCTTTTCTAGAACTAAACCAACCAGACAATCCTGGAAGTCTATTAAAATGTTTATTATTTATATAAAGGCCCCCAACACCGCCAGGTCCTGCATTTAAATATTTATAATTACACCATACAGCGAAATCAACATCCCACTCTTTGAAATGATGTGGAATAGATCCTATTGAATGACATAAATCAAATCCGATATGAATACCACGCTTATGTGCTTCCGCTGTTAAACGTTTCATATCAAGAACTTGGCCACTTCTATATAGTACAGAAGGTAATAAAATTAACGCGATATCATCTGTCATTGCATGAATAATATCATCTTCAGAAAGTGTTCTACCATCTCGGCTCTTCACTCGTACTAAATGCTCATCTGGATCTAATCCTTTTAAACGAATTTGACTTTGAAGTGCATATATATCGGACGGGAATGTCAACTCATCCGCAAGAATTTTTGTGCGAATTCCTTTCGGCTCATAGAAAGTTGCGATTACTTGATGAATATTCGTTGTCGTGGAACCGGTTACAATAGTTTCTTCTGGTAAAGCTCCAATAAGAGGCGCAGTCAATTCACCTAATTTCTCCGAAAGGAAAAACCACGGATGCTCACCCTCGGTCCAGCCGTCAATACCGTACTCTTTCCATGAATCTAGCAAAGTAAGTAACGATTTCTCTGCTCTTTTTGAAAGTAGCCCTAATGAGTTTCCATCTAAATATATTGTTCCTTCTTTTTTATAAAATTCAGTTTGAAAATCTTTCAGTTCATCATGTTTATCACATTCAAGCGCATACTCATAAGTTGGTTGAAATGGTTCTTTATACATGGTGTCACCTTCTCTTAATTTTCTTTTTATTCTAACTAATTGAAATATATCACCTTAGTTGATATAACGTCAATGATATTATGTCAGTTGACTTTATATATGAATTTCTTTTACAATACAGTTATATTTTCAGATATTTCAGTATAAAGAGGTGATTCTTTGAAAAACACGACTCTTTCATCAAGAAAACACCGCTCCTTAGAAACAAAGAAGAAACTATTACACTCTGGTTACACTATTTTTATACGTAACGGATTTCAAAAAACAACAATTACACAAATTATAAAACATGCAGAAACTGGTTACGGAACGGCATATGTATACTTTAAAAACAAAGATGATTTCCTAATTAGTTTAATGGAAGATGTTATGAATCGTTTTTATAATATCGCTGAACGCTCTTTTTCTCCACAAACAAAAAAGGAAGCACGTATAATGATCCAAAATCAAGTTAGAGCATTCCTGCAATTAGCAGATGAAGAACGCGCTATTTTACAAGTTGTAGAAGAAGCAATAGGATTATCAAGAGAAATACGGCAAAAATGGGAGGAGATTCGGGAACGTTTTATAAAAAGCATTAAACAGGATATTACATACTCTCAAGAAAGTGGATTAGCACAACCTAATTTAAATAAAGAGATTGTAGCACGCGGTTGGTTCGCGATGAATGAATCGTTTCTTTGGACTATTACGCAAAATGACAAAAAGATTAACTTAGAGGAAATTGTGTATACGTTAACGGAGATGTATACGACGGGGTTATATAAATAGCACACCTGCAATAAATACGGTGTGCTATTTTACAACTATAAAAATATTTTATCTGGGTATGGCAATGCTAAAAGGGGCTTTTCAGATAAAGGGAAGTATTTTAGTTTTAACGATTCACCATCTATCGATTTCAACTCGCCACCGCTAATTTCACACTCAAATACAACAACAATATATTCTACCTTATCTCCATTTGCATATGTATAACGAAACTCTTCCCCTCCAAATACCCCTTTTTGTTTTTTTACTTGTACTTTCAATCCTGTTTCTTCCCATACTTCCCGAATTACTGCTTCTTCTGGAGCTTCTCCAGGTTCAATTGCTCCAGCTGGCAAACTCCAGTATTCTCCACCAGGATATTGAAACAAGATTTTCCCTTGCTCATTTTTAATAACAGCAGCTACACTCGGTATTAGAATTAGTTCATGGCCTAATTTCTCACGGATTTTTTTATAATATAGCGACATCGACATATAATTCTCTCCCACTCCATTAATAAATAACTGTATTTTCTGAAACTTATTGTATAATAATACCAATAACAATTTCTATATAGAAAGGATAAGAAAATGACCCAAGTACAACTAGTAAATAGCTTTCTATCATTTTTAGGTACGACAAAACAGCCTACTAGCTTAAAGTTTTTAAATGAGCTTATTAAAGCTCATCAAGAAAAAATAAAATGGGAAACCCTCACTAAAATAATTGACCGGGAAAAGGGTAATGAAACAGGTAATTATTTTCCTTCCATTGAGACATACATAAACCGTATTACAACAAAAGGTCTCGGGGGTACTTGTTGGACGTGCTCAATTGGATTCCATTGGTTATTATCAAATCTTGGTTTTAATGTTCATTATATGTATATGGATCCCGGACATTTATGCTTACGGGTTAACTTAGACCAACCTTATTATGTTGATGTTGGTTATTGTGCACCTTTATTCCAAGCTTACCCACTTTATGAATCATTTCAAGTAAGTAATGTAAGAGAAACTTTCACTTATGAAGTCTCAAATAATAGGATTAAAATTACTAGAGATCCAGGTCCAACAAAAATCTTACATACAGATCCAATACATTTATCAAGTATGAAAGAACTCATTACAAAGTCTAACGATTGGTATACATCCCCTGTATTAAATAAAATTCAGATTTTCGGTTATATCGATAGTATTCCAACTTCTATTAATGATAATGTTTTAAAACGATATTTCCAAGGTAAGAAAAGAGAACAAATCATTACATCTTCTGAACTTAATTATTGGATAACAGAAAGATTTTGTGTTGATAAAGAAATATATGAAAGAGCTATTGAGATTTTCAATAAAAAATCTTCAAACAGTAAAAGCGTTACTCACGAGATTGAGTAACGCTTTTACCTTAATATATTTTTAATCTTAATCTTCTTTCTGATAAGCAGCTTCTACACATTCTGCTAGACGTTCCATTTGTTCCATAGTTAAACCTCGTGAAATCCAGCCTGTTAACTTATACATAATTTTATAATAAAAATTACTAGGTTCATATTCTGAAATTAATGTAAGTGCTGTACCCTCCTCATCTTCTTCTAACATATAAGTCATTGCCGAATAACCTTGCTTCATTTCACTGCCAAGTGAAATAATATAGGGTGCATCGTATTCAAGAATTTCTACTTCTGCCTCCAATATTTTCTTACCGACTTTTTGAACAGTAATATATTTATCTCCCACACGTGGATTTTCTTTATCCATATTTGAAGGATAGCGATTTTCTATTATAAACGTATTCCATTCTTTTATTTTTTCATCTTCTATTATGTAGTCACATACAACATCCATTGGTGCTTTTATTACTATTTCAATTGCAAAACTCATTATACTGCCCCTCTCAAATACCCTATCCATTTCTATTTTAACTAAATCATTATGCCATATTTTATATAGTGAAATACAAGTAGAATTTTAATTTTTTATTAATTTAAAAACTTATTCATACAAAATATTTTATTAAAGATACAACAATTAAAAACAAAGCCACAAGTAATAAAGCTATCCCTATACTTCTATTTTCTTTTTCGTTATTTTTTAAATTTTGCACCCCTAAGCTAACTAACATAAAACCTAAAAGCGTTTGTAAAATTAGCATACTCATTTCCGAAGTATTATTCCAACTATAAATGGAATACCCCATTATAATAATTGCAAGTAAAACCGTTACGATCCTATTCATACGAAAATCCCTCCTTTTTAAAAGAAACCGCTAAGTTTCCTTAGCGGTTTTATTAACAATTTATATTTAGTAAAAGTGCTTTTCATGAATTTGATATAAGTGAAAAGAATTTCCTGTCCAATATAACTACGCATGTTAGCCCACTTTTTCTTTATCCAGTCTACTTACAATTCCAACTATAAATTTATATTCAATCCTCCTCTTCTTAACTTTTTTAAACCCTTCTTTCGTATCAAAAATTAAACACGTTTTTCGAAACCACACTCGTACATATAATGACTCAAAATAAATAGGTTTTATAATTCCTCGTTCTTCAAATTCAGTTCCATCTTTATTTTCGGTTTCTGTTCGAACGAACCACTTATTTCCGATGCCAATTTCAATATACTTCACATAAGTCCTCCTTCCGGAAATTAATTTCTAACTATTCTATTATTTCCCCGGTAAGCGCACATTCCGACAGAACATGAGCCCACAAAGAAAAAGTAGATTACAAAAATCTACTTTATAACTTATATTTTTGCATTCGTTTATAAAATGTACTTCGAGGTACATCTAAAAGTTTTGCAGCTAATGAAACATTTCCATTTGTCTTTTCTAACGCTTCAATCATGCTATCACGCTGTATTTTTTCACGGAAATTTAATGTTTTCTCTGTTTTATTTTCTGCTTGCAATTCAAAATGAGGTTGATTTCCCATCATTGTTTGTAATAAAAAAGAGATTTGTTTTTCGCATATTTCTCGTCCTTGCGACAAAATGTATATGCGTTCTAATACATTTAATAATTCTCGAATATTTCCGGGCCATGTATGCTGAGAAAATTGATTACAAATACTTTTTGGAAATACAACATTCCAATTCTTTCGTTTGCAAAAATGTTTTATGAAGTACGGAATATCCTCTTTTCTTTCTATTAACGATGGGACATATAGTGGATAAACATGTAAACGATAATATAAATCTTGACGGAATTTTCCTTCTTCTACTAATCGCAATAAATCTTTATGTGTCGCAGTAATAATACGAATATTTACTGGTATCTCTTTTGAACTGCCAATTGGGTTTACTGTTCGTTCTTGTAAAACACGCAATAATGCGACTTGCATCTCTGGTGGCACTTCACCAATTTCATCTAAAAATATTGTTCCTCCGTCTGCTTGTTCGAATTTCCCTTTATATCCTTGGCGCCGTGCACCTGTAAACGCTCCTTCAGCATAACCGAACAATTCACTTTCCATTAATTCTTTCGGTAATGAACCGCAGTTAACAGCTATAAATGGACCATTTTTTCTTGGACTATTTTCATGAATCGCTCTCGCTACATATTCTTTTCCTACACCTGTTTCACCACAAACATATACACTAGCGTCAGTTGGTGATACAAGCTTAATTTCTTCTAAAGTATGTTGAAATGTACTACTTGTCCCAATTACTCCAGGAAAAGTGATACCATTTATAAATGGGGAAGTTAAAAATAATTTTTCTTGTTTATTTCCCTTTACATAAATACATTTCCCAATCATTCTATTATTACTGTATACTGGAACTTCTAATTTAGTTTTCAATCCATAGTGCATTAAATCTTCAAGTTTCATCCGTGACCAATTACATACTCGTTCCCGAACCCTCTTGCTTGCAGAAACGATAACATCACGATGATTACAAATTACAACTTGTTCATCACTGTCAATTACATCTAAAAAACGATGGATTAAATGCAGTTCATTTTGATGTACTCGAATACTACATTCACGTTCAATCGCATGTGCGATCGAAGTTACCATTCCGAGCATATATGGATGCGAAAATTCAATTGGACAGGAGAAATCTAGAACGCCAATTAATTTCCCATCATCGTTATGAATGGGAGCGGCCGCACAGCTCCAGCTATGAGATGCGACAGAATAATGCTCCGTACCACTTATCATAATAGCCTCTTCAATCTCAAGCGCGGTTCCTATCGCATTTGTACCAACAGCTGCTTCCGTCCATTTCACACCTTCAATGAAATTAATCTGTTTCGCTCGTTGCAACGTTTGTTTATTTCCACTTAACGATAGAACGTAACCGTCTGGATCGATTAATAATGCCATCATTTGCAGTTCATCAATGGTTTTTCTCATATTTTGTATTTGAGGTATTGCTATATCTAGGAAGATTTCACTCTTTTTCTTTTGGTCTTGAAAAATATTAGAAGACAAAATTTTCTGACCTTTATTCATATGAGGATTCACATTTGCTTGTTTACATCGATACCATGACTCTGAAATTCTTTCGTTTATACGGTTCGAATCAAGGACACCTTCATCAACAAACCTTTTCCATGTATGTAAGTAAAACGGTGAAGCTAGCATTGTATCATCTCCCTATTCATTGTTTTGGAGATCTGTAAAAAACATACTTTTATTATAAAACTGAATAAAAGCGTTTTCAACAAAACTAGAAAGACGACACAAATATGTTAATAATTTGAATATCTTAATGCACTTCTTTATTCTTTTTTAGTAGCACTATATTTTGTATAATGGAAGCAAAGAAAATACATAACCAAAACCACTTTTGTGGATTGCCATTTATAAAGAAAACAATCACGGCTATTGCAAATAAAATTGTGGATGCTACACTAAAATATAATTTTGTTTTCATTCCCATTATCCCTCACCTCTCTATCACTTTACAGTACACACTAACTCTTCATTTTTCATCTCTACTATGTACTCCTGTAAAACATATTCTCTTCCGCCATGTTTTTCATACCATTCATGTATTCTTCTAGCATGTTTCTCGTCATTTCTAATCTTTGATTCTATTTCTTTATACTGTTCATAACTATCATATTCCCATATGGCAAACACTTCGGTCGTACCATTCTTATTATCTTTCATCCAGCGTCCTATTAGCCTAGAGCCATGCTTTAACTGATTAGGTAAGTTCGTATGATTGAAATGATCATTAAAAATTTTAATAAATTCATTTTTTACTATATAGTACTTTCTTCTATAAAACATACATTTCCACCTCTTTAATGAACAGACTCAAATACACCTTCCCATTACAACCGTATTATAATACTTCCCATCCGACAGCCTTTTATCATTTTTTAAAATACCTTCTACTTCAAAACCTAATTTTTTATATAGCTGAATGGCTTTTTCATTTGTTTCTAATACTTGTAATGATATCTTTTTAATCTCATTTTCATCAGCCCAATGAATAGATTGTTGCAATAGACTCTTACCCATTCCATATCCCCAAAACTCTTTTAAAATACAAACGCCAAATTCTACTTTATGAGATAACCTCTTCAGATTTGAACCTTCACATCTAGAAAACCCAACGATTCGGTTGTGCACTTCTGCAACTAAAAACAGATTCTTTGTCTCGTCACTATCTGTTTTTATTATTTTTTGAAACCCTATCTTATCTATAAATCCCTCTCCAGCTTCTCTATCCATATTTTCAGTTTCTCCATCGATCTGAACTCTAATTTCCGACAACTGTTCCGCATCTGTTTCAGCTGCAGAACGAATTGTATAAACTAATCCATTTATGTGAAACTCTTGCCCTTTTATAATCATTTCAAACTCCTTTTAAATGCAGTCTATTGGTGCTATTATAATTTTTTTACCTTGTTTCTTAAATTCTTGAATTGTTTCTTTACTAGCCTCCGAATCTGTTATTATAATGTCAATTTCAATCAGTGACTCTCCTTTTATAAAGTAGTCTATTCCAAGTTTATTGTGAGGAGCTAAACAAATATTTCTTCTAGCAATCTTACTTACTGTTTTACTAAAAAAAGCAACTTCAGGCGTTGCAGTACTTATACCATTCAATGAAATGCCACCACCTGTAGAGAAATACAGATCAATAGAGAGTCTACTTATCAATTCTGAGGCAAGTGTATCTGTCATATTTCCTGATGGTTTCACCTTTCCACCAATTAAGTACGTATCAATGTTCTTATATTCCCGTAACGTACTAGCAATTTCTAAAGCATTCGTAACAACTGTAAATGATGTTTCAGGTAAATATTTTAACATGGCATAATGAATAGAAGCTCCACCAATAAAAACGGAATCTCCTTCTTGTATATAAGAAGCTGCGATTTTTGCAATTGCGTCTTCATATACAGAACCATTACTATAACGTTTCAATGGCTTGGTAGCTAAATTCCGTACTCTAGCAAGTTCAATTGCTCCTCCATGTGTTCTTTTTAACAAGCCACCCTTCTCCATAATAGACAAATCTCTTCTTATAGAATCGATAGACATATCGAAACTTTCCGCAAGATCCTTTGCAATTACCCTTCCATTTTTCTTAAGTAATTCCAAAATTTTCTCTCTACGCTCTTCAGTAAACATGTTCTCACCACCATCATTGAATATTCGGAAAATTTATCCATCTTTTAATTATATGCATGTTTTTTCTATTTTACAATATTTTCAATACTTCTTTATTCAGCTCTATACAGGTTTTTTCCCTTTTTCTACCCCATTAAATTAACAAATAAATAAATGTATATTTGCATATTCCACAAACACACTTCCATTTATCTTCCTATTGATGTAAAATTATTCCTATGTTTTACTTTTTAATACAGAAAGGAATTACTATGAAATCTTTAATGAAAGTAACTTGTACAGCATTATTATTTACAGGGATAATGGCAGGATGTAGTGGAAATGCTACACCAAAACAAGAAAAAAGCACTCTAGCAAAAAATGCAATGCACTATGGGGAAATCTTTAAAAACGAATACTATAGAGCAACTGTTGAAAATGCTAAATTTGAAAAAATAGACAAAGAGTGGCGTCTCACAGCTCGCGTTACTATAAATAATGCTCGTGTTGACGGACAAACGATAGATCTTTCAGAAATAAAATATTTCATAAAAGATGAAAAAACGGGTAAAAAATACAAAGGTGAAGTTATACAAAATGAAAATGCTAAAAAGGTTCCATCTGAGTTTTCTTTAACTACCGACATTGTATTTAATATGAAAGATTCTCCAAAAGATTTAAATAATATGTATTTATACATAGATAGCAAAGCTGCGCCATTAACAGATACATATTGGAAACTTGATAATTTAGCAATTAAATAAAAAACAGTCAAATACGACTGTTTTTTTGTTTGTAAAGTAATCAAGTTTACTAGTAATCTATCTCCAGCAATACATCTTTTGCACAAATCGTTACTTCTTCAGCTTCCCTCCTAAAACATTTTAACATCCAACAAAAGTGATATATCTATTTATTATATCATTCTAATAACCATTTTTTCTAAAGAAAAAATGCAAAACTGTAAATATTCCGCCTTTTATTCCTAAAACTTCAGAATATTTACAATAGTTTATAATTAGAATACATTTTACTAGTACAAATATTCACCTGTACAAAAATCTAAACAAAAAGGGATGGTTATATGTTGAAAAAATTAGTAGCAGGTACATTAGTAGCGGGATTTGCATTAACTGGAGGACTAGGAGTAGCAAGTGCTGAAGAAAAAAGTAACACAATTAAGTCTTTTGATTATTTAAAAGTGGATGAACAGAATGTTAATTCACTTACAAAATTAAGTGATCAAGATAAGAAAGACATCCAAATTACTATGGTATTACCAGAGCAAAATGAAAATGGAGATTGGTTAGCTTACGGTTTTACTAGTAGAGAAACATTAGATGCTTATATTGAAAAGGATAAAAAAGTACTTAAAAATAAAATTAATCCTTTAGGTAGCGGTGCTGGTAGTACTGATTTTTATGAACATAAAGATAAAGGTGGTCAATATATTTACTGGAGCAGCAGCTTTAAAAACTTACCATCTAGCTGGAACGACAGAATTTCCTCTGTAAGTACAGCATCACCTTCAGCAAGTTATTCAACGACACTTTGGGAGCATACTTCAACACAAGGCTATGGAAAAGGTGTTGTATTCAAACATGCGGATTGGTACGGTAAAACTGCTAATTTAGCTGCTGATTGGAACGATATTACTTCAGCGATTGACGTAAAAAAATAATAGGATATTCAATTTCTCCCGTAAAAATTCAAACCACTATTCTCTTATTCATTTAGAGAATAGTGGTTTATTATAATTCCATTTAAGCGTGTACAGCATGTCCTACCGCTTGCAATAAAGCTTCATGAATCGCTTCAGATAAAGTTGGATGCGCTGCAATATAATCTCTCATAATATCGGCAGTAACTTCCGTATGAATCATTACAGTTCCTTGACCAATTAGTTCTGTTGCATGTGGACCAATAATAGAAATTCCAACAATTTCTTGATATTTTGGTTCCACAATAACTTTTACTTTACCTGTTTGTTCGCCAATAATAAGCGCTTTTCCGTTTGCTGTAAAAGGAAATTCTCCAATTTGTATGTCACCATACTTCTCTCTTGCATCTTTTTCTGTTAAACCGACACTAGCAATTTCTGGAGCGGTATAAATACAGCGAGGTACAGCATGGTAGTTTACTTTTACATCTTCTCCACTCGCGTGTAATGCTGCCGTCGTTCCTTCATGGAATGCAACGTGAGCAAGCTGGATTCCACCAATCACATCTCCTGCTGCATAAATATGTGATACATTGGTTTGCATATGTTCATTCACAGAAATTCCTTTATTTGAATATTGAATGCCTGCTTTTTCTAAATCTAATTGTTGTACACGTGGTTTTCGGCCGACAGAAACGAGAACAAATTCTGGATTAACTTCTTCGATACTTCCTTCATATTCAAATGAAGCCTGCTTCTTATAATTATTTAATCCTTTTAAAGCTGCTCCTGTAAATATTTCTACACCATCATTTTCTAGTTTCCCTCTTAAAATGTGTGCGATATCTTCATCTTCACCTGGTAATAATTGCGGTGCCATTTCAACAATCGTAACTTTTGTTCCAAGACGACTATAAATACTTGCAAACTCGCATCCTATTACACCACCGCCAACGATTAATAATGATTTTGGTATATAATCTATGGACATTGCATGGCTACTATTTAAAATCCACTTTCCGTCAAATGGAGCAAAGGGTAATGCAGTCGGTTCTGAACCTGCCGCTATAATGAACTGTTCTCCATCTACTACATCTTCTTTATCACCGTATATAACTCGCACACGATGATCCGTTTCAAAGTTCGCTTTACCTTGTATAACTTTTATTTTATTTTTCTTCATTAAATATTGAATTCCTTGAACGAGCTGCGTTACAATTTGTGATTTCCTCGCCTGCATTTGCTTCCAATCAATTGATATACTTCCATTATTGAGTATAACTCCATAATGATTCGCTTTTCTCACAATGTCATGCACTTCTGCACTTTCTAACAATGATTTTGTAGGCATGCACCCAACATTTAAACAAGTCCCGCCAAGATCAGCTTCATCAATAAGAGTGACATCTTTTCCATTTTGAGCTGCGGTAATTGCCGCTACATAGCCAGCAGGTCCGCCACCAATAACGACTAGTTTACTCATTCTCTCACCTTCTCTTTATAAAAGAATTGTTACAGGTTCTTCTAAATAACGTTTAATTGTGCGTAAAAATGCAGCTGCTGGTGCACCATCTAATACACGATGATCGAATGTTAAACTTAAAGGTAACATACTGCCTTTTTTTATTTTCTTCCCTTTATATACTGGAACATGTTCAATTGCACCTACACCTAAAATACCAGTTTCAGGTGTATTTAATACTGGCGTAAAATATTCAATACCGAAGCTACCTAAATTACTAATTGTAAAGGTTGTCCCTTGCATATCATCACTACTTAAACTACCTTCTCTTGCTTTTTGTGCAACGTTTTTAATTTGTTTAGATAACTCTACTAAAGATAGATTATTAGCAAAGCGAATAGCTGGAACGACTAATCCTTTTTCTAATGCGACTGCCATGCCTAAATGAACATGTTCAAATTGATGAATTGTATCATCCATATAAGCGCTGTTCATTTCTTTATGCTCTCCAAGTGCTAATACAACAGCACGAGAAACGAAATCCGTAATAGTTAGTTTGTTATCGTATCGTTTTTGTACAACTGCCGCTATTTCTTTATGTAAAGCAACTAAATCTGTCACATCTACTTTCATCGTTAATGTTAATTGCGCACTATTTTGTAAACTTGCATGCATACGGTTTGCGATTGCTTTCCGCATACCAGTAACAGGAATTACTTTACTTTCTTCTTGTTCAAGTACTTCTGGAATTGTTACTCTTTCTTCAATCGCTTTTAATACGTCTACTTTTATAATCCTTCCGCCAGGGCCTGTACCAACTAATGCTTTGATATCTAGATTTTCAGACTTTGCAATTTTCTTCGCTACAGGTGAAATTTTGATTCTTTTCTTCGCCACTTCTTTCGCATATGGTTCTGGATGTTGGACCTTTTTAGGCTCTAGATTAGGTGCTTTTTCTTCTACAACATTTATACTTTCATTGATTTCTACTTTTTCGTTCAGCTTACCGATATAGCAAATGACAGTGCCAGGTGGAACTCCCTCATCTTCACTAACAGCTATATCAAGAACAGTTCCATCAGCTGGTGCTTCTATTTCCGTTTCGATTTTTTCCGAATTAATACTAGCAATTAGTTCACCTTTTGAGACATGATCGCCTGCTTTAATATTCCAGCTCGTAATAATACCTTCTTTCATCGCCATACCTAACTTCGGCATTACAACTTCTACAGCCATGCTTCTCTCTCCCTTCTCATCGTTTTATTACACATGTAATAAAGTTTGGTCTCCGATCATTTCTGATACAGTTTCAATTACTTTTTCCGGCGTTGGTAAATATAACTTTTCAAGTGGTGGCGAGAACGGAACTGGTGTATGTGGTGCTGTAATTCGTTTAATAGGTGCATCTAACAAATCAAATCCTTTATCCGCTACAATTGCCGCAATATCTGTTGCGATACTACATCTTGGGTTTGCTTCATCAATAACAATAAGGCGATTTGTTTTTTCAACTGATGCTAAAATCGTATCTTCATCCAGTGGTGATAAAGAACGTGGATCAATTACTTCTACTTCAAGTCCTTTTTTCGATAATTGCTCAGCAGCCGCAAGTGCTGTATGAACTTGTTTTCCAATTGCGACGATTGTTACGTCAGAACCTTCCCGTTTAATATCCGCTTTTCCTAATGGAATTGTGTAATAACCTTCTGGCACTTCACCCTTCATATTGTAGAGTGTTTTATCTTCAAAGAAGATTACCGGATCATCATCTTCAATTGCCGCTAATAGTAAGCCTTTTGCGTCATATGGAGTAGAAGGAACGACAACTTTTATACCTGGAATGCTCGTAAATAACGCATACAAACTTTGTGAATGTTGTGCAGCTGCGCTAAAACCTGCACCATGCATTGTACGTACTGTAACTGGCACTTTCGCTTTACCACCGAACATATAGCGGAACTTTGCACCTTGGTTTAATACTTGATCAAGACAACTACCGATAAAATCATTAAACATTAATTCAGCAATCGGACGTAGTCCTGTTGCCGCAGCTGCCATTGCTGCTCCCATGTAACCCGCTTCTGAAATTGGTGTATCTAAAATACGATTTCGGCCAAATTCTTGTACCAGGCCTTTCGTAACACCAAGAACACCGCCCCATGCTTCATCATCTTGCAAGTGATCAACTTGTGCACCACCTGCAACGTCTTCTCCTATTAAAATTACATTTTCATCACGGCGCATCGATATTTTCATCGCTTCATTAATTGCAGTTGACATACTTACTGTTCTAGTCATTATTTTTCACCCTCCTCTTATTTGTAAGAAACGTATACATCTTTTAATAACTCTTCATCCTCTGGATATGGACTATTTTCACTAAATTCAATTGATTTTTGAACCGCTTCATCTACTGCCTTTTCCATATCTACAAGCTCAGATTCAGTTAATAAAGCTTCATGAATTAAATGCTTACGGAAATTCACAATCGCATCTTTTTCATTTAAATGTTCTTCTTTTTCTTCTGAAGTTTTATACGTTTGTGCTTCACCTTCGAAATGACCGTAATTACGATATGTCATACATTCAATTATTGTTGGACCACCGCCATTACGCGCACGTTCTACTGCTTCTTCAGCAGCTTTATATACAGCTAGCAGATCTTTTCCATCCACTTGAACACCTGGAATGTTATAAGCTTTCGCACGATCCGCAATAGAATCACAACTTGAAGCATATTCAAATGTCGTTGCTTCACCGTAACCGTTATTTTCAGCGATAAAAATAACTGGTAACTTCCAAATCGCCGCTAAGTTAACCCCTTCATGGAATGTTCCTTCATTATTTGCTCCATCACCGAAGAAACAAACACTTACATCTTTCGTTCCTTTATATTTAGCTGTTAATGCTGAACCGCAAGCAAGCGGGAAACCACCACCTACAATGCCATTTGCACCAAGCATTCCTTTATCTAAATCAGCAATATGCATGGATCCGCCTTTACCTTTACATAATCCTGTCGCTTTCCCGAAAAGTTCAGCCATCATACCGTTTAAATCACAACCTTTTGCGATACAGTGTCCATGTCCTCTATGCGTACTTGTAATACTGTCACTATCCGTTAAGTGGGCACATACACCAACTGCTACCGCTTCTTCCCCAGCGTATAAATGGACGAAACCTGGCAGAACGCCTTGCGCGAATAATTCATGCACCTTATCTTCAAACTTACGAATCTCTAACATTTTTTCGTACATCCAGCGAGCTTGTTCTTTCGTAATTCCATTCCCTTTACTTTCAGTTGTTTTTAACATGTTCAGCCCTCCTATTTTCTTGTTCATCTTTTATATTGCAAGTACCGTGCCAATTTCCAATCCTTGATTTAATAGGTTTTCTCTCTATGTTGAAAATAAAAAAGTGGACAAAATGAGACATTAGTCTCGTTTTGTCCACTTTTGTTCACCTAATTTGAAAATTATTATCTTATTCACCATCAAAACTCTTCTGTAATTTTCGGATGTAAATAATTTGACCGATATGATATGCATTATGAGTAGTTACATTGGCTAGCACTTCCCACCACTTTGCAGAAACAGGAAATCCCACTACATCACTTTCAACCTTTTCTTCATTTATGAGATTTTGCCATAGTAACAGTTTCTCTAGTAGTTTTTCTCGTAATTCATCGAAAGTTTGATTATTTGAAAGCATAAAACTTTTGTTATTATCTCCAATAGAGGGCACAGCATTCACATTCGATTCTTTATATCTAGTTTGCCACGTAGAATTCCAATACAATAAATGTTGTACAATTTCAGCTATACTGTTACTCTCTTCATTCGGTTTCCAGAAAGCTTCCCTCTCAGATAAACCCTTAACTGCATCTGAAAACGGAATATACCAACTAGGATCGTTCGCATTCGCTAATAACTGATCTGCTAATACATCTTTCACATGGGCCATCTCTCTTCCCTCATTTCATAAACGTATTCATACTCACTTCTCTATATATGATAAGTCCGTATAATTCCCTCTTTAAAAACCATAGAATATAGAATTAACATGAATAGCTTTCAAAGAAAGTGTAAGAATAATAGATTTTCTTATCATAACTCGTTATGATAAAAGAAAAAGAAAGCTGGCAGAAAATGAATAAACAAATCGCGGTTATTACAGGAGCTTCAAGTGGATTTGGACTATTAACTACACTCGAACTCGCAAAAAAAGATTATTTAGTTATCGCAACAATGAGAAACCTTGAAAAACAAGGAAACTTATTATCTCAAGTTACTCAACTCAACTTACAGCAAAACATAAAAATTCAACAATTAGATGTAACCGATCAAAACTCTTTACATAACTTTCAATTAGTTTTAAAAGAAATAAACAAAGTGGACCTCCTCATTAATAATGCAGGATATGCCAATGGTGGATTTGTAGAAGAAATTCCAGTAGAGGAATACCGTAAACAATTTGAAACGAACTTTTTTGGAGCTATATCGATTACTCAGCTTGTTTTACCATATATGAGAGAACAAAAAAGCGGAAAAATTATTAATATAAGCAGCATTAGTGGTCAAGTTGGATTTCCTGGTCTATCTCCTTACGTTTCTTCCAAATATGCATTAGAAGGATGGAGTGAATCCCTTCGTTTAGAAGTAAAACCGTTCGGAATAAATGTTGCTTTAGTGGAACCTGGTTCTTATAACACGAATATATGGGAAGTTGGTAAACAATTAGCAGAAAATCACTCTGAAACTACCTCTCCATACAAAGAATATATGGATAAAATACAAAAACATATTAATAGCGGCAGTGATACATTTGGTAATCCGATAGATGTTGCTAATAAAATTGTAGAAATTGCTGAGTCTAAGCGTACGAATTTACGTTATCCAATCGGTAAAGGTGTAAAATTTATGATCTTTGCAAAGAAAATTCTTCCTTGGAGATTGTGGGAATATCTTGTTTTGAGAAGCTTTAAGAAAATGTAATTACCTTTATTGAAAAACATTTTGAAAGAGGCGCTAATTAAATGTTAGGTTTACCATATGGTAAAGTGTTTTTAGTTCCGTGGACTGAAGAGTGGGCAATTGAATTTGTAAAGGAGAAACAATTCATTGAGGAACAAATTGGCGAACATATTTTAGCGATACACCATATTGGTAGTACTTCTATTCCACATTTAAGTGCAAAGCCCATTATTGATATAGCAATTGAATTAGAAAATTATAGGGAAGGTATACATTGTATTAAAAAATTAGAACTACTAAACTATAAATATAGAAAAGATGTATTGCCTGAACGATATTACTTTAATAAAGGTGAGCCAAGAACTCATCAAATTCATATGTATGAAAAAGGGAATACACATTTAATAGAACAATTGCAATTCAGAGATTACTTAATAGTCAATAAAACTGCTCGTATACAGTATGAACAGTTGAAGATTCAACTTTCACAAGCTAATCCTAATGATAAACATCAATATGCAGAGGATAAAACAAATTTTATTACATCGATATTAGCTAAAATACATGCTTAAATTACATAAGAAACCATTTAGTAGTAAATGGTTTCTTATTTATTAGTTACCTCATTATTTGTACCATCAATAATAAAATCTGCAAATTCATGTGGCTTATGACTTTCTACATACATATCTTCAGCAATCATCCAATTGTTTTCCCACATATCACGCGCAGCTTCTCCATCTCTAGCAATTCCTCTTTTTATACGTGTTTCACGAGGACAATTCACCCATATTTTTAAATCATACATTCCCGCTAGCTCCTGACGTGTTGCATATACACCTTCAATAATTACAATACCACTGGCAGAAACAATATGGGATCCAACTAAAGAATCCTTTTCCCAATCATAACGCTTATAACGCCCTTCTAGTCCATTACTAATAGGATTTAAAACTTCTTCTAAAAGGCGTTTCCAGTCAAAATCTGCACCAATTGATTTATTCGTAGGATTTTCATTTTCAATCTTTGCAGATGGTAAATAAAAATCATCCATATGAACAATCGTTACAGTTGAAAAATTACTTTTTATTTTATTTGCTAACGTACTTTTACCTGCACCGCCACAGCCATCAATACCTATTATTATAACTGATTGTTCCGTACATTTTTCTTGAATTCTTTCAATTATCTTATTTAGCCCCAAATTATTCCATCCCCTTTTTTTATTCTTTTCGTTTTAAATTGAAAACGGATCAAAGTAAATGAGCAATGAAATCATAACTATAAATGCCAATAAAACGATTATCGAAAGAATATATTCCTTCGATTCCCTATCATATTTCCACTCCATCCATGCCCTTAACGTCCATAATGTTCCAAAAAAATGAAAAGGGCATATCCTACATTTGCATTTTCATTACTATTAACATAAATGATACTACTTACGAAATAAATAAAGAACAATCCTATTTCCAATTTCACATGCAAGCTATTCACATGCTTATATCCAAAAAAGCCTCTTTTCTCCATATTTAATTTTCTTCTTAAAAACTGTTCTAAAAAGTAACCACCTATACCCAGTCCAATAATAATAATTAAAATTGTAGAGGTATCCATTGTTATCCCTCCAATTACTTTATATATTTTTAGAAACAAAGTGGACTATATTATGGTTATTCTCTTCTAAATAACTTACAATTCCTTCAGGATATGTTGGCTTCTCCTTTAATTCCTCCATGCTCTTCCATATTAATATAATATTCTCATGTTCTTTATGCCTTATTTCATTTGTAACCATCTCTTGAACAGTTCCCCAATATATCAATGTACAATGATGTCCTTTTTCGTTGTTCCACTCGAAAATATGCTCATTTACAACAGCTAGCTCTTGGACATCAATTTTCAAATCGTATTCTTCCATTAATTCTCGTATTATCGCTTCTTTTGCTGGTTCACCAAATTCAATAGAGCCTCCTGGAAAACGATAAAATGATTCATTTAAATCACATTGTACTAGTACTTTAGAATGATCTTTATTTACAATCATTGCTTCAGCACGTAATCGAGGATTTTTCATTTCTTCTCTCCTTATAATTGCTCATTATATGATTTTACGATAGTGTTGTAATCAATATGTATTAAATAAGGAAATATAGTATTACCCCCGTTATGATTAATGAAATAGCTCCACCTAAGGATATCAAAAACTCCTTTGATTCACGATCATATTTCCATTCCATATATGATTCGAAACTATATAATGTAATTAAAAACAGAAAAGGTAGAAAACCCATGTATAGAGGATTCGAAAGAAAAGAGCATATACTTATAACTACTATATAAGAAAAAATAATAATCCTGTTTCCCCATTTATGCAGCTTGTTTACATATTTATTATTCCATCCTTTTTGTTTCGGTATATTTAGTCTTTTTCTCACTATATTTTCTAAAACAAATAAGAATATGATCCATAAAACTAATACAACTACTTTCACATGCATTAGAGAGATCACCTCCTTTATCTTATCGTCTGGATTTTGTCCGGCTGATCACTCGGATACGTAGTACTCATTTTGTTCTCTATGTCCCAACTAATAATCGTCGCACTATCTCTTCCTAATTGCTGGTGAACGTGTTCTAAAACATTATGGATATTTACTTTAAGTACGTTATTATTTCTATTCATATCACTATACAGATTTACAGGAGTTTCATACCGACGTTCCCCGCATTCTAATACTCCATCTGTCACCATTACAATTCGATTCTTTCCATTACGTAATTCACGAATGCCTGTTGAATAACAAGGAACAGGTAAATCAAATGTGTTTACATTTCCAATCCATTCGTAAAAATGACGTTGATTTAATGCATATTGTCCTAACTTATGTAACTCTTCATGAAATACATACACTAAACAGTCTCCAATAGATAGCCACCATATATAATTTTCTTTTCTTACACATAGTAAGCAAGCTGTTTCACCTTTAATTCTTTTGCACTTTTCCTTAAATGAAGAAGATTGTAAGATTGTAAGAATATGATTTTCAATAGATCGAAATACTGTATCAATCGATTCATTCATCATTTCTTTTATATTTTCATATTCTTTTTGAATTGTATTTACTACTAAATCAACACTTTCTGGACTATTATGTCCATCTAATATAGCTGCAAATTCCCAATCACCATTTGACCAAACTAACGCACCATCTTCATTCTTTTTTGCTCCGGCACTAATATTCCCACCATATGCACCGAGCACGATATCACCATATTGCTTTACCGAAATTTCGTCTAAACACATTTCTCTACTTCCAACCCATGAATGTTGTCTATTATTTGTTGTATGCATATTCACTCACCATATACTTTCGTATTCTTTCGCATAGTTTTTTGATTTTTTCTGTATCACCATAAGGCGCACCGTTCCATTTCGCTACTTCAGTCGGTGACCAAAACTCTTTTGGTGTATTTGCATAACGCGGTATGATGTGCATATGCATATGTGGTACACCATTCCCTGAAACAAAAGTGTAAATATGTTCCGCACCTTCACTTGCTTTTAGTGCTTTACTTACTCTACTTGATATAAGTCCGAACCTTTTCGCTTCTTCATCTGTTAGCTCAGCAAGACCAGGTACATGTCTTTTTATATCTATCATTACATAACCAAGATACGTTTCTTCGCTATCCCAGTGGACATGTCCAACGTAAACGAGTTCATCTTCGTAAATAGCTCCACCTGGAACTGTAATATTTCCTTTATGTTTTTCACAAATGAAGCAATTTTGTTCTTCTTGATTATTTGTTGGCATATCCATCACCATCCTTTTTATATATAATATCATAAAAAAAGGAAAAATAGGATTTATATTCCGAAAATTCATTCTTTTAACACAACAATTTTGAATTGAATTTACACGTCATTTTTTCTTCAAAACCACAACTCCAATTACAATCCCAATCACAATTCCGATTACTAAATTATTTGTAAAATAACCTTGGACTACACCGATTACAACCCCTATACCGACGCCTATCGCCAAGGCATCATTACTTTTTTTCTTTTTAGACAAAATAGCATCTCCTCTCATAATTTCTTCCAAAATAATATCTATTTACATGACTTCACTGTCTCCTAATATATTCGCTATTCCACTTAATAATTTCCAAAAAATGTACTTTATTACTTATACTTTTCCACCACATAATCCTCTTCTTAAGAAGAGATTTTCAAGTCGCTATTAAACAAACATATCGTTATTCATCGAAGAATTAAATCAATGAAATAAAAAAACAAGTTTTTGCGTCAGCTGACGGTTCTGTTATCGTTCGAATATAATCTATTCAAACAAAAAACACACTTTGTATAATAAAGTGTGTTTTTTTGTTATCTTCTTTTTTGGTGAAATCCTTGTGTAATACGATCTAATATAATCGCAATGACAACAATGGCTAGTCCCGCTTCAAATCCCATCCCGATATTAACTTGTGTCACAGAGCGGTATACATCAACTCCAAGACCTGGAGCTCCTACAAGCGATGCTGTTACTACCATTGATAAAGAGAGCATAATACTTTGGTTCACACCAGCCATGATCGTTCCAGTTGCGAGTGGTAATTGTACTTTAAATAATTTTTGTGATGCGGTAGAGCCAAACGCATTCGCTGCTTCTATTAAATCTTCTGGAACTTGTCTAATTCCTAAGTCAGTAAAACGAATTGTCGGTGGCATTGCAAAGATTACCGATGCAATAATCCCAGGTACTACTCCTACTCCGAAAAATGTAATCGCAGGAATCAGATATACGAAAGCCGGCATTGTTTGCATAAAATCTAATGTCGGTTTTAAAAATTTTGAAAACCGTTCATTTTGCGAAGCTAAAATGCCAATTGGGATACCTACAATAATTGAAATAATAACAGATGTAAGTACAAGAGCTAATGTCTGCATCGTCTGTGCCCAGTAGTTAATATTCAAAATAAATAATAATCCGATGAGTGTAAAAATAACTAAAGATACTTTTCTCGTTGTGTACCAAATGAGGAAACATAAAATAATAATCATCAATATGGCCGGTATTATTATTAAAAAATTAGTGAGTAAATCAACGAATCCGCCGATAATATAAGAGAATCCTCGGAATAAGCCTTCAAAGTGCTCATATAAACTTGCAACAAATGAGTCGACCCATTCCCCTAAAGGGATACGTGGTATACTATTCATCGTCTTTCACCTCTTCTTCAATATTACCTGCAAGAGCTTGAATGACACTTTCACGTTTAATAATTCCTCTTAGCCTTTTCTTCTCATCAATTACTGGTAACGGATATTTCATCTCCGCCATTTTCGCATACGTTTCTTCCAGTAAAGTATCTAAATACACGTGCGGAATATCGGTAAGTAATAAATCAGCAATCGGCCATTGCTTTTGTACTGCTTTACTCGCATCATCTGCCGTTAATATTCCTAAAAACTCATATTTTTTGTTAACAACATACACTGTAGAAACGCCGGCATTTCTCATAATTTGAAGTGCTACACGTGGTCCACGGTCAATTAATAACGTCTCTGGTCGTTTTAATATAGATTCCGCCGTTATTACTTTTCCTAAATTCACATCCGCCACGAATTTCTCTACAAATTCATTCGCAGGACTCATCATAATTTCTTCTGGCGTTCCAATTTGGACAACTTCTCCATCTTTCATTAACGCAATTCGATCACCAATTCGAAGGGCTTCATCTAAATCATGCGTAATAAAAATAATTGTTTTTTCCATTTTATCTTGTAATTCTAACAGTTCATCTTGCATTTCTTTTCGAATCAGTGGATCTAATGCACTAAATGACTCATCCATAAGTAAAACATCCGGATCATTCGTAAGCGCTCTCGCAATGCCGACACGCTGTTGCATACCACCGCTCAGTTGACTTGGATAATTATCTTTATGATGGTCTAATCCAACTAACTTCAAGGACTCTAACGCTTTTCTCTCTCGTTCCTCTACTGGAACTCCTTGTATTTCCAACCCATATGCAACATTTTGCAAAACGGTACGATGAGGGAATAGAGCGAATTTCTGAAACACCATGCTCATCTTCGTTCTTCTCACTCTTCGCAACTCTTCTTTTCCCATCGTTGCGATATCCTCTCCATCTATGTATATATGCCCCGCTGTTGGTCTAATCAGTTGGTTTAACATACGAACTAATGTCGATTTCCCGCTACCAGACAATCCCATAATAACGAAAATTTCTCCCGTATATACTTCGAACGTCGCCTTTTTTACGCCAACGTTCATTCCTGTCTCTTTCAAAATTTCCGATTTACTTTTTCCTTCTTTTAATAAGGTAAGCGCTCTTTGCGGGTGTTTCCCAAATACTTTTGTTACGTTTTCAACACGTACCTTTGTATTATCCATGTCACTACTCCTTTTCTACCCATCTATTCACATAGTGTTGCGATTTTGCAAAGAAATATTACATAAAAATAACATTTATAAGATTTCTTTAAAATTCTTTTTTCCGTTCATAATAAGAATGCTTACTTATACATTTATTTAAAAAGCAAACGTTTCTTAGGAGGTTTTTAATGAGAAAGAAAATATGGCTCATATGCCTTGCATTATTTATTACTATGATTTTCTCTTCATGTAATGCAACAAATGCAAATTCGAAAGGAAAAATTAAACTAGGTGTAACAAGTTGGAAAGAAAACATTGCAACTGCAAATATGTGGAAGGTACTACTAGAACAAAAAGGCTACAAAGTTGAACTCATGTATTTAGAAAAAGCGGCAATTTGGACTGGTGTTGCTCGCGGTGATGTTGATGCTAATTTAGAAGTATGGCTACCCGTTACGGATAAACCACTAAATGATCGTTATAAAGATGATATTGTCTTAAAATCAAAATGGTATGAAGGAACCGGACTAGGTTTAGTTGTCCCTTCTTATGTGAAAAACATAAACAGCATTGAAGATCTAAATGCACATAAAGATGAACTAGATAATAAAATTGTCGGAATTGAACCTGGCAGCAGTCTTATGAATTTAACGAATAAAGCGATGAAGGAATATGATATAAAGCTAAAACTTGTCCAGTCTTCTGAAGCTGCTTTGATGAGTGAACTAAAAAAAGCATATACGAAAAAGAAACCAATCGCTGTTACGCTTTGGAATCCACATTGGGGTTTTTCAGAATTTGACTTAAAATATTTAAAAGACCCTAAGAAAGTATATGGTGAAAAAGATGACATTTATTACTCTGTTCGTAAAGGTTTCGAAAAAGATCATCCGGATATCATAAAATACTTTGATAAATGGAAAATGAACGATGAACAGCTTGGTACATTAATGGTCGAGTTAAATAAAACGAAAGATCCCGAAGAAGCGGCGCGAAAATGGATTAAAAAGAATCAAGCGTTAGTCGATGAATGGATAAAAGATTAATAAAACAGGCTAGAGAATATACTTTACTCTCTAGCCTGCTTTCTGCTATTTTTTCGTAACAACATCATCTACAATCCCATATGCCTTCGCTTCTTCTGCAGTCATAAAATAATCTCTTTCTGTATCATGTGCTACTCTTTCAATCGGTTGCCCTGTTTTTTCTGCAATCATTTTATTAATATCATGTTTTAACTTTAAAATTCTTTTTGCTGTTATTTCAATTTCTGTTGCCTGCCCTTTTGCACCACCAAGTGGCTGATGAATCATAATTTCACTATTCGGGAGTGCAAATCGTTTTCCTTTTGCACCTGATAATAATAACAATGCACCAAATGATGCTGCAAAGCCCATGCATAGCGTTTGTACATCAGGTTTGATTAAATTCATTGTATCTAATATAGCAAATCCCGCTGTCGTTGATCCGCCTGGGCTATTAATGTATAAAAATATATCTTTCTCTGCATCTTCTGCTTCTAAAAATAATAATTGAGCTACGACACTACTCGCTACTTGATCATTTATTTCTGAACCGATAATAATAATACGGTCTTTCAATAACCTTGAATATATATCATAGGAACGTTCTCCTAATTTCGTTTGTTCTACAACATATGGAATTGCATTCATTTTAAATCCCTCCAATAATTGTTATGCTGCTAAAAGCATACAACTGTAGGAAGAAGGTTGTTTCACATTAAATAATAAGACTGGCTGTTTAGATGGTAACTTAGTAAAATCTATTGTTGGAAGCAGTTTCGTTAATAATTCCGGTCTCTCTTCTCGAATAGACGTTACTACAACTTCCATATCGTCTGTGAATTCAACTATCTCTATCCCTTCTTCACTTACAGTTTTTAACCTATTTCTACTCCGAAACAAAGAAGCTTTTACTGCCCCTTCCGATACGGAACATACTTTAGCAATATCAGCGATACTATATTGAAAAACATCCTTTAATAATAAAATCGTGGATTGCTGTACATTTAATGAAGATAATACTTTCCCTACCATTTCATGCAAATCTGCAATTTTTTCATGTGCTTCTTCAAAAGTAATTTGGTCTCTTATTTTTTCATGAACTGATTTTGACTTTATTTGATCTAACCAACGATTTCTAGCTATTTTATATACGAGCGTCATACAAATATCTTTATTACTATATTTTTGAAGTACTTTACAAACTGTTTCTTGGGCAAGATCTTCGCCATCCCATTTATTTTTCGTTAAAAATGTACAGTATCTTTTCAACTCTCCGTATTGCTCAATTAAAAAAGTTATATTTGAATGATTCATATCGATATGATTTTTCAAAATATGAGTTACTTTTGTGCACAAAATAACCACTCCTTTTCAGCGCTTACTTAATTAACGATTCAACAAATAAAAAAGTTACGGGGCATATAAAAAAATTATGTTTATGTTCAATAATTCGCGGTCATAAATATGTTATGTACAATTTTACGTGAGGAGGAACAAATTTGCCAAAATTAACAATTGAAGGTGCGGGAACTTTTGATGTAAAAGAAGGCACAAAATTAGTATTAGCAATTGAAGATAACGGTGTAAACATACTCCATCGTTGCGGCGGAAAAGCACGTTGCACAACTTGTAGAGTAGAAATACTAGCAGGTGATTTCTGTGAAGCGAGTGCGAATGAGAAACATGCAATGACTGAAAAAGGGATTGAGGATCATTTACGATTATCTTGTCAAATGCGTGTACATAAAGATATAGTCGTTCGTCCGGTACTTACAGTTGAAAATTCAGGTCTTGATGCTGGGCCACGTCCGGCGGAGTAAAGCGATGAATTTAAAACAACTCGCTGGTGAATATGCTGCAACCTTCGTAAAAGATGGTATGAAGATTGGTCTTGGTACAGGATCAACCGCATACTGGACGATACAAAAATTAGGTCAACGTGTAAAAGAGGGATTATCAATTCAAGCTGTCCCGACATCAAAGGAAACGGAAGCATTGGCACAGCAGCTAAATATTCCGTTGATTTCGTTAAACGACGTACAAAGTCTTGATCTTACAATTGATGGCGCTGATGAAATTGATTCTAATTTACAGCTTATTAAAGGAGGCGGTGGTGCATTACTTCGCGAGAAAATTGTAGCCTCCTCCTCGAAAGAACTTATCATTATCGTTGATGAATCAAAAGTTGTGACACGTTTAGGGACTTTTCCATTACCTATTGAAATCATACCTTTTGCATGGAAACAAACCGAAAGTAAAATTCAATCTTTAGGATGTCAAACAACGTTACGCTTAAAAAATAATGAAACGTTTATAACCGATAATAATAACATGATTATCGATTGTATATTCCCTAATCATATACCTACTCCTTCCGATTTACACAAAAGATTAAAAATGATTACTGGTGTAGTTGAAACCGGATTGTTTGTTAATATGACTAGTAAGGCGATTATTGGAACAAAAAATGGGATACAGGAATTATAATGAACGCTGACTCTTACAGTCAGCTTTTTTTATATTTTCTCGTTATTACGTAACATTATGATATACTATGAAAACAAAAGCACATCACACTAGAAAGGATTGAACAATTTGCACTCCAAACTCATAACAGAACTTACAGATTTAGAAACTGCCTTTCATATTCGAAAAGAAGTATTTGTAAAAGAACAAAATGTCCCACTTGAAGATGAATTCGATATGTTTGATGAAATCGGGGAGAAATGTAAACATATTTTAGTTTATTATAATGAGCTTCCTGTTGGTACAGGTCGTATCCGATTTGTTGATGGAACTGGAAAATTAGAACGTATTTGTATTTTAAAAGACTATCGTAAATACGGTTTAGGAAAAGTAATTATTCAAACGTTAGAAGAAATTGCTCGTGAAAAAGAATCTACAAAAGTAAAACTACACGGTCAAACACAGGCTGAAGGATTTTATAAAAAACTAGGTTATCAAATCTCTTCTGATGTATTTATGGAAGATGGCATTCCGCATATACTTATGACGAAAATGTTATCATAATAAAAAAGGCAGTATATGAAACTACTTTACGTATTCATATACTGCCCTTTTTTATTTATAGAAAAATGAATTCTCAAGATGTCCTTTTGCATCAAAGCCCATTATCTCTTAGTTCATACCAAGGTAAATCTTACACTGTTTTCCATAATGATAAAGCATAAATCCAGTTTGGATCCCCATTTCCTTTATAACTTTGGACTGCTTCATATACTTTTCCCTCGTGTAGAACTTTATCTCCCTTTTCATATGCTTTCTTTGCATCCCATTCTTCATATGAAACGCTTTCAGTTTTTGTAGTAATTATGAATATATCACTCTGTACAGATTCATTTCCAGCTACATCAACAGCTTTCACTACATATTTATAAGTAGTATTAGAGAGTAAATATTTATCCATATAAGAAGTCGTATTGGATGTTGCAATTTTTTCCATCGATCCTTTTGTTTCTCTATAAATATCGTAATGGTCTACACCAATATTATCGTCAGAAGGACTCCACATTAGATCCACACTTGACGCTGTCGTTCCCATACTATGTAATCCTTTTGGTTGTGTTGGTGCTTCTGTATCAGGAGCCTCAACTGTTGTTTTCACTGTAAGCGTTGCACTTTCTTTCGATACATTTCCAGCTGCGTCAATTGCTTTTATAGTATAAGAGTATTCTGTACTTGGTTGTAATTTTTTATCAATAAAATGAGTTCCTGGTACTGTATCAATCATCTCTCCGTTACGGAAGATTTGATACCCTTTTACCCCTACATTATCCGTAGAATCGTTCCATGCTAGTTCTATACTATTCGCTGTTACTTTTTGTGCCTGAATTCTATTTGGAATGCTTGGAGCTTCTGTGTCTGGTTTTACGTCATTGATGAGATTAACATCAATTACATTATAGAATGCATTTGCTGTATCAGCTACATCCCATACTGCTAAAATTACATGATACCCACTTCTATCAGTAGGTACATTGATTTTGTGAGTTAAATGATTTGAGGCTGCAGAACCATCATGTTGCACAGTTCCAATTGGTTCAAAATCTGCTCTTGTGAGCGCTTTATTTGGATTCCATCCTTTTTTTGTAATATAGTAATGCCATTTGCTCGTTAAGTGAGGCGCTGTATATTTCCACGTAAATGTATTTTCCCCGCCTGTAATTGTATTTTTAAACCAACGATCGGCAGTTTGTTGATCTAAAATACCACCAAACTTACCACCTGCAGAAGCGATTTGACCATCAACTGGGCCAGTTTGCGGGAACCCTTTTGGAGCTTCCAAACTTTGTGGTTCATACATAACACTTCCGCAGTTTACATTTAGTGCACCATAAGTTGGACTACATAAAGCAGATCGGCTGCTCGGCTTTTCAACAAAACCGTGCGCGTATGCGTTTTGAGGAATAAGTGTCGTGCCAATAATTCCAGCTGTTAATGCAACAGCTCCTAGACTTTTTTTGTTCATTTTCATGTTTTGTAGTTGTTTTAAAAATTGATTCTTCATGTTCCTGTCCCCTTCTTGTTATAATTCGTAGTGTAATGTGGGCTTCGATGTAAAAGAATAACAAGAGATAATCTTGTAACGATGTATGTGTGTATTATGCATACACCGCAGTGAAAATATATTTCATTTCTTGTGAAATATTTCACTTGATGAATATATAATGACATAGAAATCATCAAAGTATGTGCAGAAGTTGTGCAGAAATGATGAAAGCATTAGTAACACGTAAAGCTATGGTCCGAATTTACAAAACAGAATATTTAACATTTCAAAACAACGAATTCTCCGCTTCATATAAAAAAAGAGTGTCTATATCATTTCATATAGACACTCTTCTCATGTATAATTTTCTATTTATTATTGACCTATAAATGTAAAAATCTCATCAGCAGCTTCCTGATAGCCACCAGATTTCAGAAAAGATTCCTTCAAATTCCATGCAACTTCTTTATATGATGGATTATTTAATACAAGTTCTACACTTTCACGTAGTTGTTCTACAGTTAATTCTTTCATAGATAACTTAATCCCAGCTCCTAGATTCTCCACTTGCTTTGCGATTACTGGCTGATCTGCACTTTGCGGAATTACAATGAGTGGAATCCCGTTATATAGCCCTTCATGTGTACTGTTCATTCCACCATGTGTAATAAACAACTTTGTATATGCAAGTAGTTTCGTTTGTGGTACATAGTTTTTCACAATGAAGTTTTTAGGAATTTCACCTAAATCACTTATGTTCGTTTTATTACCAATAGACATTACAATAGTATGCTCGCTATTCTCGAACGCCTTCATACAAAGTTTATAAAAATCAAGCGCTTCATTAAAAACAGTGCCTAGCGAAATGTAAATCGGGCTTTTTTCTTCAATTGAAGTAAAATCAAAGTCTTCATTTTTTACTTGTGCAGGGACGGATGGACCTACAAATTTAAATGTTTCATTAAACATATCTCCAAAAGGCTGGAACTCTTTTATTGTATATACAATAGTAAGTGACGCTGGATTACAGAAAACTTCATATGGTGAGTTTATTTCAACACTATACTTTTCCGCAACCTCCTTAGTTAATCTTTCAAAATCATTATGTATCCTCTCCTGAACTTTCACTGGGATACTTTTAGACAAGTGATCTAACATTTGTTGAAATGATTTTTCATCTTGTGCAAAAGATGTACAGGAATTTATTGCCGGAAGCTTTAAAATTTGAGCAATTATACGGCCACAGCCAAACATCGAATCATGAATCATATAATCAAAATGTTCTCCTTCAATTTGTTCAAGAACACTTGGTATAATAACATCTGCTGTATGTAGAAGACCGTTTATTCTTTCCTGCAAATAATTTCGGCCACCGGAAAGAAAAGCTTTTATAAACCTTTGGTCGTCAATTGTTCTTACAATAGCCCCTGTTTTTTCAATACGTTCTCTGAAAGCTTCTATTGAAAAATAAACTACCTCTTCCCCGCGCGAAACTAATTCTTCTACAACTTGCAATGTTGGATTTATATGCCCTTCTGATCCAGTATTAATGAATAAAACACGTGCCACTTTAAACACTCCTTAAGTCAAATCTTTTCTATCATATTAAGAATATGGATACTCTCCAAAATCTTTGTTTTATACTATTCTTTTATTAAATTGACCTTGCAAGCCTAAAACCAAGATCATCTATATGAAATGTAGGATGGCTACGTCGGCGACAAGTCGCGCCACAGCCTCTAGCTTCTTCAGCCCAACTGCCACCTCGAAAAATCCGGTATGATCCATACACCTTTTCATCATACAAATCATAGCACCATTCCCAAACGTTCCCTAACATATCATAAAGGCCCCATGCATTCGGCTCTTTTTTACCAACGTCTTGAATTTGTCCGTTTGAATTTTCATTATACCATGCTATTTTCTGAAGTTCTCCATATGTATATCCTGGCGTATCTGCTTTACATGCGTATTGCCACTCTGCCTCAGACGGTAATCGATAGCCATTTGAATGTAAGTTACAACTAACCTTTTTCCCATCATCTTGTATAGAATAAAACTCTGTAAGCCCTGCTGTTTTAGAGAGTGAATTACAAAAAGTAATTGCATCATGCCATGAAATATTTACAACTGGCTTATTGCTATTTTTATAATCATTACATGTACTATTTATAATACCATCATATAATTCCATCGTTACAACATACTTTGCAAGAAGAAATGGTTTGATTTGCACTTGCCATTCTTTCTTTATTCGATCATCTCTTAATACTACTTCTCCTTTTGGAATATTGACCATTAATGAATTGATCCTTTGAATTAAATCGTTATTCATTTACTATTCCTCCAAGCATTATTTTTACATAGGTTCCTATTACAAAATACAATTTCCAGGCATGTTTAAATACATCATAATAAAAAAAGATTAGTTTTATTAAACTAATCTTTAATATCCACAAAGAACTGTTATGTCACATGCTATTATATGCGTTCTAAAAACTTCCGAACCTCACTTGAAGATTTTAAAACAATAACCTTTTTCTCTTCTGGCAACTGCTCTAACTTTTTTATAATTGTAGGTCGTTTAACATTAGGATATTCCCATATCCATTTAAAAAATTGCAAATCAAATCTTTCTTCACATCCCGCGCCCATATCCGGTCTTGTTTTATTCCGATATTGTACAACTCTTTTAAAAGCATGATAAACACATATTGTTCTATGAATATCAAGAAAGATAATTGTATCAGCTGCGTTCATTCTTATGTCCATTGTCCCACCATAATTCCCATCAATAATCCACTCATCTTCTTTCACTAATTCATTCTGAACCGTTCTTTGCTCTTCTTTCGGTACCCCTTCCCAATTCGGTTTCCAAAATAGTACATCAAGATGATGTACTTTAATATTTAGTTTATTTCCTAGCTGTTTTGCTAATGTAGATTTCCCTGAACCACCAGAACCTATTAATATTATTTTTTTCATAAATACCCCTTTTTACATCTTTTATTTATTCCGTAACATAAATTCACAAAACATTCCTACCCCAACACCAATTATATAAGCCACCAAATCATTCCACAAAAATCCATAACCTAATACGAGTCCACCTAAAGTCGTTGCACGAATACTATCTATCCATTCAGCATGATACAATTGGCTCACTTCAATCCCGTAGCAAAACATTAAACTAATAAAAGCCAATTTCTTCGTTTCTATTTTAGGAAATAAAAATCCAAATCCAATGAAAATCATTAACGCCCATAAAGCATCACCTAAATAATCATTTAATAGAGCCGGCAGCGCAAAAGCAAATTTTCTTGAACTAAGCCCTAAAATAATAACAAGGATTGTAAACATTGCGTATAGTAATCTATTTCGTTTCGTATTCATTTCAAAACTCCTAATTCATCATTTATAACTGCAAAATAGCTAGTAAAATATAATCATTTTACTAGCTATTTATTAACTGCTTTAACAATAAGGAAATGTGGATTTGTATTTAAATAGTAATAAGATTTTTCATTTACTTCTTTCATCTTTTTAACTGGCCTTGGTTCGACCATTTTTTCTAACATAAAATAATTTGTTGTTTCATTAATAATGTCTTGAAGTGACCTTCTAAAAAATTCAACTTCAATTGTAATGTTTGGTTTAACCCAAGTATCTACTAATAATTGTTTTTCGAAATAATTTTTACAAGTAAACTTTGTAAAGTCCATAAAAGGATGATGAATGGAGTATATAAATTCTCCACCTGGCTTCAGTACGCGACGAAACTCCTGAAATACTTGATTCCAATTTTCTAAGTAATGAAGAGTTAACGAACTTACAATTACATCAAAAGTATGATCTTCAAACGGTAATACTTCTTGCAAGTCATGACAAAGAAACGTTGCTTTATCCCCCATACTTTCCTTTGCAGCTTTTACCATTTCATAACTTACGTCAATTGCAGTAACATTTGCTCCTCTTTCTACAAATTGAGAAGTATACCATCCAGCTGCACATCCGGCATCTAGTATACTCTTCCCTTCTAATTTCTTTGGAACCATCTCCATCATCGCTGGTCTTTCATAATAGCTGTTATATGGATTTGCCACATCTAGATTTTCTTTATATGTACTCGCTAATTTATCATATGTATCTTTGATCGTGTCTTTCAATACATCCACCCCTTATACATATTAATCTAATAACTCTTGCTGCTTTCTCTTTGAAAATGATTGTAGAACTAAATCATACGACCAATCAATCATCTTATTAATTTGTACCTGTTCTACATCTTTATGTATATACACCGTATTCCAATGTTTTTTATTCATATGATACCCCGGAATGATTGTTTCTGGATACTCTTCTCTTAATCTTAGCGCAAGTTCTGGATCACATTTTAATGTAATTGTCGCTTTTTCGCCTTCTTCATGGTTCAATATCGCAAATATTTTATTATTTAGCCTCATACATGTTGCATTCCAACCATCAGGAGAATCTTCTGTCGCTTTTCTTTTCGATACACAATATGCTCTTGTTGCCTTCATTCTCATTCACACCTCATATTTCTTTTACTATTTGATTACGATGCATCACAATTTGTTTCGTCGCTTGAAATTGTTGTTGACCATAAAACTTTATAAGCTTCTCTCCACAAAATAAGCTCACAATATCGATATGAGATATTTCTTCAAGCAACATTGTAAGCATCTTCTCTCCAATGCCTTTATTCCTTACCCTCTCATGCACAACAACATCTTCTATGTATGCTCGAAAGACACCATCTGAAACAACTCTAGCAAACCCAATTAACTCATTTTCTTCCCATACACCAATCGCTATACTGTTCTTTAACATTTTTTCAATATCGATTTCTTTTCTTTCTGGCCACCAACCGACAGAATTATAAAGCATCTTTATTTTTCCAGCGCATATTGGTTGATCATGTTGTAATTTATAAGTGTACATTTTCTTTCTCCCATTAAATAGAATGTATATTATTATAATTAATTTTACGAATAACCCACTTTAGTATTAGCAAGTTCGCTTGCATACTTGTTAGCACTTCTCATTACATAACTACAATGAAATATCAGCAAATCCCTCAATACGTCTACAAAATGCAGTTTCTCCTCATATTTATTTTCCCTTACGTTCTTTCCTTCACTATAGTTCTGTAGTACAATCTGTTACCAAAACTTCATAAGATTAATTTATAATATAGATTTTACAATTGCAATATATATAGTTCCTAGCTCTATTTCATTACTATGTTTAGATTTGATGAATTCGTAAATACACACACTTACTAATAAGATATTTAACTATTAAACTTTGAATTACTTGTAAGAAATGGTAAAGTTAATAAGATAAAAAACACATTAAGTGAGGCGATTTTTTGAAAAAGTTTAGTTTATTACTAACAGCATTTGTCATGATTTTATCATTATTCATTCCAAATCTTACAAGTGCTAGATCTTTCCCTGATGTCCAATCTAATCATTGGGCAATTAAAGAAATTAACTATTTATCGGATAAAGGTATCATTAAAGGTACGCCAGAAGGAACTTTTAAACCAAGCGATGATGTAACTCGTGGACAAATGGCCTTAATGCTAGATTTATCATTAAAATTAGAAAAACCATCTAGCTATAATCATATTTTTTCCGATGTAGCCAAAGGTATCTATTATTATGATTCTGTACATAAGTTAGCACATAATAACATTGTACAACGTGAAACGAATTATTTCCCTGATCGCTCATTAACTCGTGCAGAAATGGCAAAGGTTTTAGTTAAAACTTTTGATTTAAAGCCTACAGGTGCCGACGTCAATTTCCCCGATGTTCCATCTACTCATTGGGGTTACAATTATGTCAAAATTTTAGCTCAAAATAATATTACCACTGGATTGCCTGATGGTACATTTGGTCCAGGTGTAAAAGTAACTCGTGAGCAATTCGCAGCATTTTTGGCTCGTGTATTAGAACCAAATTTTCGTCCTGCTCTTCCTAAGCCTAAAGGAGAGTTAGAAGTTCATTATATTGATGTAGGACAAGGTGATGCTACTTTTATTAAATCGCCAAGTGGAGAAACGATTCTTATTGACGGTGGTAACAACGGAAAAGGTAAAGTAGTAGCAGATTATTTAAAAGGATTAGGATTCCAAACTATTGATTATATGATCGCCACTCATCCTGATGCTGATCATGTAGGCGGATTAGATGAAGTCTTATATTCTATGAATGTAAAAAACGTTTACGCACCTAAAGTAAGTCATACGACACAAACGTTTAAAGACTTTTTAACTGCAGTAGCTAACAAAGGGTTAACTATTAAAGAAGCGAAGTCTGGAGTAACTTTACCAATAAATGGTTTAAACTCACAATTTTTAGCTCCTGTTAAAGAATATGGTAACGATCTAAATGAGTGGAGTGCTGTATTAAAAGTAACACATGGCAGCAAATCTTTCTTATTTACTGGTGATGCTGAATCTAAAAGTGAAAACGATATGGTTGAAACACATGGTTCTAACCTAAAATCCGATATATTAAAACCTGGTCACCATGGAAGTAAAACATCTTCTTCTCAGCCATTTTTAGATGCAGTGAAACCAAGTATCGCTGTGATCAGTGCGGGTACAGGTAACCGATATGGCCATCCTACACAGGAAACTTTAGCAAAGTTAAATGCAATGTCTGTTAAAGTATATAGAACTGATTTAAATGGGACTGTAATTATTACGAGTGATGGTTCTAACATTTCTGTAAGAACGGAGAGATAATTATGAAAAGAGGTATTATTGACCGTTTTGAAGGCGAACTAGCAGTTATTGAAGTGAATAACATAACAATGGATGTACCTAAATCCAAACTCCCTTCCACTGCAAAAGAGGGGGATGTTCTTATAATTGAGGGTGATACGTATACAATTGATAAGGACGAAACGGATAAAAGAAGACGTGAAATACAAGATTTAATGAATAAGCTATTTGAATAGTAAAAAAAGAAAATCCTTGTAATACGAATCGAAATATTTCTTCGCATAATTGCATCAGATTGATTAATTTCTATAAACTAAAAAAAGCATCGCCTTATTGGCGATGCTTTTAAAATCCACTTTTCTTGTAGAACACAGATACTATAACCTCTTCTCTAAAAAGTGTTGACTATGTCCTTTAGGATGATCTTCAACAACACCATATTCTCGGTAGCCGTGCTTTTTATAAAATTCTGGTGCTTGAAAACTAAATGAATCTAATAATATTAATCTACAGCCTTTTTCCTTCGCAATGTCTTCAATTTTATGTAATAATTGACTACCATAACCATCATAACGAACTGATTCATCAACCCATAAAAAATCTATATGAAGATGATAAAAATACATCGTACCTGTTACGCCGCCAAAGATTTTCCCAGCCTCATCTTTCACAACAAAACTTACTTGTTCCATCGGCTGTTTTGCTTCATCAGTTAAAATAGACATGTTATATTGAATGACTTTATTTTTTATGTATTCTCCTTCAGCACGGGTACCATTCTCTATGTGTTTCATATATTCCTTCCTTTCAACTTAGTAAGTTATCTTTAATTTTTACTTTTCCTCTTTAAAATACTAATAAATACGAATCCACCATATGTAACAAAGCATGAAAAACCAATTATCCCTGGTACAGAGACATAGCCTATTCTTATATAACTTATAACTGCAAAAGAAGCAATAGATAGTAAAATAGATGGCCAAAATAGAAGTGCTGTTTTTCTTCGTCTCTCTTTTGTTGCACTTTCTTTCTCTTTAGAAATACGTGTACCAAAAAGTAATACAATACAAATAAGGATCGCTGCAAAGTAAATTGTATATAACGATAAAGTATGATCGTAAATCGCGATTCCAACTTCCAAAGCGATGATTGTTACTATTAATATAATGATTGTTGATGTCTTTAAGTTTCTTTTCAATTACTCACTCCTAGCGTACTTTCACTATATTCTTTGTATATGTACTTCAAAGCTACTACAAAAGCTTCATCTACCTCTTTATTTTCACGTCGATTCGGTAAATCTTTTCCCCCAATAACATAAAGAAACGGGAATTCGTTAAATATTCCTAACGATTATTTTTTGTAGAATAAATAGCTATCCCAACATGATCAGATTGTATCTCTTTCATTTTTTGAATGACAGTTTCCATTTCCCAGCCTCTTTTCCAAACGTTATATTATTTTTTAATAATTCAATATATAATATAAAATCCCTTTTTTAGAAAAGCATTCTTATGATTACAATAAGAAAAAGGTAGCATGAATAACTCCATGCTACCTAAGATACTAAATTTCTATTCTTCTAAAGGATTTTTAGGACCACAAAGCTCCAATTGATAAAAAGCTAAATCTAGCCACTTATTAAACTTATAACCAGCTTTTTTTATTGTCCCTGCATGAACAAATCCATAGTTTTCATGTAAGGCAATACTTTTCTCATTTTCTGCGTCAATTCCAGCAATTAAAGTCATATATTCTCTTTCTTTTGCAATTGTGATCAATGCTCTCATCAAAGAAGTTCCAATCCCACATTTTCTATATTCCTTATCAACATACACAGAATGCTCAATTGAATATTTGTAGGCAGGCCAAGCTCTAAACGGACCGAATGTCGCAAATCCTACTACTTTATTATCTAGTTCGTATACAAAAATCGGATAACCATCAGCCTTTTTTTGTTCATACCAATCTATTCTATTTTCAAGGGTTACGGGTTTATACGTATATACAGCAGTTGTATTCAGTATCGCATCATTATAAATATCTAAAATGTATATTACATCTTTTTCCGTTGCTTCCCTTATCATCCTTTTCTTCCTTTCATATACGTTCTCTTTTTAACTACCTATTTGTTACACGAACACTAGCTTTTCGAAAGCCATCATAAATGTTTAATGCAGCAGATAAAACGTAAATGAGAATACCCCCACCAATTAGCCACTTTTTAAGTTCTTCCGGAGAAATAGTGAACACATTTGCCACAAACGTAATAAATCCATCGGTAAATATGTGCGGATTTACTACAATTATAATGAATACTATCGTTCCAGCTATTTGGAGAATAGTATTCCCGATTGCCAATCTTTTCGTCCATTGTCCCTGTACTAACTTATAAAGAGATATCGCTATTTCAAAAACAATTATCATCACAACGATTGGCCAATACTGAAGTAACACATCTTGATTAAACGTTGGCGCGACAAACTTCAATCCACTTCCCGTACCACTGTATACACCAACGAGATGATTCGCATAAAAATAAAGTGTAGCCCATATTGCCGTCCACATTAACCCTCCAAAAACTTCAAACTTGGAGATTGCTTTTTTCTTCGGAATATACGAAATGTTTTTCAAATCATCTGGCGTCCACTTTTTTAAACTTGTCGTCAACGGCTCGGTATCTTTGTTTTTATCCGTTCTTTCTAAAATAGCAAATACGAGTGTTAACCAGAAAAATACATGGAGGGCTACTTCAAAAATTTCTCCAATGCCTTTACCTATTACTTGTAAAATAACATTTAATACTGCTTGATCACCAGTATAACTTAAAAAATTTTCTGCAACCATTGCAATGAGTGCAATAACAACTGCAATTGGAATGATCATTTTTAATAATGTCGTATATACATCAAAATAACGTGGTCCAATTAAATGCATCGGTCTATCCAAATATCCATTAGCTAATGAAACCGGACTCCCCAATTTTTCAAGAACCCTTTTTTCATCATCTTCATTATAATCATCAGGCAACATATCCTCAATTGTTGACCGTAGCTCAAGAATAATATCTTCACGATTTTTTTCAGGTAATCTCTTCGCTACTTCCTCGACATAAATATTAATCAAATTCATTCTTGTCCTCCTCCTTTAATAAGTTATAAAGTTCTTTCGAATCCTTTATCCATTCCTTTCTCAACTGCTGGAATATCTCTAATCCGTATTCAGTTAAAACATAATATTTACGAGGTCTACTCTCTGTTTTATCCCAACTACTCGTCACTAGCTCTTGCTTTTCTAACCGGCGAAGTAGTGGATATAAAGTACTTTGATCGATTACGATTCCTGATTTCTCTAATAATTGGACAAGTGAATATCCATACTGCGGCGTTCTTAATTGGCTTAAAACTGCTAATGTTAATGTACCTCTTCTTAGCTCAGTAATTAATGAATTTAATAAAGCATCCATATATTCACCTCATTTTCATTACTATATGTCATACAGTATATGTTTTATACTATGTATCGTACAGTATTATGGTGACAAAAACAATAATTATTTACTAAAAAATGGATAATAAAAAGCACAAACTATATGATTTGTGCTTTTCTAGCTAAATTATAAGTTTATAACATTCTTATCTTTGTACCTATAGTAAGATAAACTCTCCGTTTTCTTTAGGTAATGTAACAACATCTACAATCGCATCAACATTAATTACTCCATATACGTGCGGATATTCTTGACCGTTAGAAGCAGGTTCATATTTTGTTTCTGCTGTTAACAGAGTTGGATCAATTGTTAGTAATAAAACATCTTCTTCATAAACGAAATGTTTTTGAGCAACGTTTAAAGCTTGTTCTAAAGATGAACAGTGTATAAACCCCTCTTCTTTTAGTGAAACTTCATTAATCTCTCCATTTATCTTTGCGATTTCCCAATTTCTCTTTGTTATGACTTTTGTAATCATTATCATTTCTCCTATTTCTTTATAAAAACAAGAGGCTCTTCTATTCATTATTAGAAAAGCCTCTTGAATTTTTATTTCTTAATTAACGGAGATGCTTCCCCACTATGGAAAATCCATAAATCATGAAGTGATCTCGTACATCCGACATATAGTAACTTTGCATCGTGTTTTGTATTTTTGTAATGTTCTTCATCAACATCAATTAGTAGAACAGCGTCAAATTCTAGCCCTTTTGCCAAGTATACAGGTACAACTGAAATACCACCTTCATATTTACTTTGATCTGCTTCAATGACGTTTACAGCTACTCCTGCCTTTGTTAATTTCTCATATATATCGCGACATTCATCGTCTGTTCTTCCTATTACCGCAATTGTTTTCACATCATCATTTTGTAAATGTTTTAACGTCTTCATAATCTCATTAAATTGATCTTCTGCTTGAATTACTTTGACCTCTTCACCACTACGAAAAACTGGTGTCGCAAGCCCTACTGGAATCTCGGCATTTTTAATTATTTCGTTCGCAAATTCAATAATTTCTTTTGTAGAACGATAGCTTCTCGTCAGTTCATAATAGCCTGTTTCTTGGAATACTTCCTTAAAAGCACTCCAATCTTCAATCCCTTGGTAATCATAAATCGCTTGAGATAAATCACCTAATATAGTGAAAGAATTACCTAATGTAATTTCTTTTAATACATAAACTTGGAATGGTGAGAAATCTTGCGCTTCATCAATAACGACGTGATGAAATTTCTGCCCGATTTCAATACCTGTTATGCGATGATGTATGTAAATTAAAGCGGGTAAATCTTCTACATACACTTCTTTTTTACGACAACTCTTCTCAGTTTCTTTCACAAGTTCCTCGGGTAATACTTCGAGTATTTCTTTGCTTTTCAATATTGAACTATATATTGAAAGCGAGCTCATTTTCGGCCAAAACTTCATATAACTGTTCAATCTCTTTGTCGCTTCTTTTTTTAATAATTTCTTCTCGTTTGTTTCGCCATACTTTTTTAGTTCAATTTCAATCCAGCGCTTCATTCGGCCAACTAAACGTTCTCTTCTTTTCTTTAATGGATAATGTTTATACTCAACTTGCATCCATTTTTTTATATCTTCCACTGGAATAACAGCTTTATCCCATGCCTCAAAATTAGTTGTTGGCACTAGTTCTTTTTCAAATTGAACCATTTGCTCTTCAATAAAGGACTTAAATTCTAGCGTACCTTTCAATTTACCAAGCATAACCTTTCTTTCATCACGATTAATAGAAAAGGCTTCTTTCAATTTTTCTTCTGTCTGCTTCAGTTTCACCGAATCATCTAACGTACGTAATGCCCAGTCCGGAAATGTTGTTTGACTAATATTCCCGACACCTAATTCAGGAAGCACACTCGAAATATAGTCTAAAAACAGACTATTCGGAGCGAAAACAATCATTCGCTCCGCTTCTAATTGCTCACGATATTCATAAATTAAAAAAGCAAGGCGATGTAAAGCGATTGTTGTTTTACCGCTTCCTGCAACCCCTTGAATTAATAATGGTAAGTTTCTTTCCGCACGAATAATATCATTTTGCTCCGATTGAATCGTCGAAACAATATCCTTTAGTTTATTATCTTTATTCTCACCTAATCGATATAGAAGAAAATCATCGGCATGCGAGACATCTTCATTTCCTTTTACATATGTATCAACAACACGTTCTAATTCTCTTTTTCGAATAGAGATATTTCGCTTTAAATAAACATCACCTTCTACTAATCCATCCGGTGATTGATAAAACGCTAATTCTTCACCGCCGGTAAATGAATAAAACATACTTGCGACAGGTGCCCGCCAATCAATTACAATTGGCTTCATCGTATCTTTATCTGAAACACCAACTTTACCGATGTAAATCGGCATAACTTCTTCCTTGCCATCCTCTTGAAAATCTAATCTACCAAAGTACGGTTCTTGTACCCCAATACGTAAGTTTTGTCTATTAGACTCCCTCATACTTTCAAGAATTTGCTCTTTAAAATCATCGCCGTAATAAACTGGAATTTTTTCAAGCTGTTCTAATTGATCATCCATCGTACGTAATGTATCTTTCATTTTTTGTAACTCTTCTTCAAAAATGTTGTTCATTTGATGATTCCCTCCTGTCCGTTCTAATTTTTCAGTCGAAATATAATTGTATTAAAAATCCAATTATAAAGTCAAGGACTTAGTTTGTTTTTTCTGAAAAAACTTACTTTTCACCTTTCTAATATTGAAATTCCAATGAGATTTTTACATGATAAGAATAGATAACATCTAAATCATACAACTACACATATAATAAAGTGATTTATACAAAAGCCGCTATTTTCTATTGATTAAAAGGACTTTATACTATCTAACTAAGTTTCCCTTACATACTCTCCAGCTTCTTTTCTAGTTATCTATTATTTCATTGATAAAATACCCAAGGTCACAAAAGTCAAAAATAAGAGTAAAGGAGTCTATTGAAAATGACTGCTACCAAAAGAAAAACCCTTAAGTTACATTTACTTATTTTTGTGTTCATTGTATTGGCAAGTGGCTGGATTGGCGTAATTCTAGATTCTTTTCTAACAGATCAGCCTGAAGGAAACTCTTTAGGCATGGGACTGTGGCTAATATTACCTTTCCTCTCATGTATTTTCCTTAGAGTTATTAGCCGAGATTGGAATGATTTTGGTATAAAACTAAATTTGAAGGCAAACTTTAAATGGTACTTCGTTGCGATACTAATTTACCCGTTCGTTACAGTAATAACGATAAGTTTAGCACTTATTTTTGGAGTAGCAAACATAACTAGTTTTGAAATATATTCGTTATTGTCACTCATATTCATGTCTACTATTGGTAACTTTATTAAAAATATTTTTGAAGAGTTTTCATGGCGCGGTTATTTAACTCCTAAGCTCATTGAACTAAAGTTAAACGATTGGTTTATTTATATTATTTCTGGTTTAGTTTGGTCTCTTTGGCATGCCGCTTATTATTTAGTTTTTTTACCAAATGAATATTTCGAATCTATTTCAAGGTTAAATATGCTTTTATCCGGCTGTCTACTTATGGTTTCTTGGTCTATTATGTATGTTGAAATATATAGACTTACAAAGTCAGTATGGCCATGCGTTATCATGCATGCAATTGAAGATGCCGTTCCTACTGTTTTAGTTACAATAACAGGGATCATTACACTTACTAACAGCAGTGATTTTTGGTTAAACCCTATTAGCGGAGTCGTTGCTACTATTATATTTCTTGGAATTGGGATTGTACTAAGATCTATAAGAATTAAAAAAGAACGACAATTAAATACGAAAAACAGTCAATGATTCACACTATAAAAGCACAAAAGAGTAAGGAATTAATCCCTACTCTTTTTTTATTTTTATTCGATATGATAAACATTCATTTAAAGACGCTTGCTCTTTATATTTCCTCTCTTCAAAGTCATACGCTCCTCCTGGGAAAATCCCAACTATACTGAAACCAGCCTCTGCACATAAATTACTAATCTCATCTATCGTATAGCAACGTAAAGATTGTGTCACGATATCATTTGAAGAATCTGTTTCCCACCAGTGGTCCAGCATCCTAGCATTTTCACTATCATATTCATATTTTCGCATTGCAGAATAAATCGGCATTTCTTGTCCATTTGCTTTTTCCCAATATAATGGTTGATAAATATCAATAAGTGCACACCCATCATCTTTCAACCAATTATGGATTCGTTTTAATAAAACCAATTGTTCTTCATCTGTCCCTACACCAAATCCATCTAAATAACTAACAACATCAAACTTTTCTTCAAAGTTAATTTTATAAAAATCAGCGCAATGAATCTCAATATCACTAGTAGAATGTTCTTTAGCAAACATAACTAACTCTGGTACAAGCTCAACAGTAGTCATTTTTACATCCAAATTAGACATCGCTCTTGCAAAACCACCATTTCCAGCTCCTAGTTCTAACATCGTTTGAAATGGATATCCAATTTGTTCTTGGACTTCTTTCGCAACTTCCTGCAACCAATTTTCATTTTTTATATTATAGCTTAGTAATTCAAATTGTTTTTTATAAAATTCTTTTACATTTAATTCGTTCATTATTATTCTCCTCCTGTACGTTATTTTTCTACTACAGGTGAGAAACTAAATTTCTGATACCCATGAAAAATCCTCCTTTTGATTTCCCTATATTTACATTTTATCTAAATAATAAGAATTTTTAAAGTGCCAAAAATAAAAGAGCAGATAATGGACAATTCCACTATCTGCTCTATGGCTGCTATTATTTCCCTTGTTGATACTTCAACCAATCACCAGAAATGATAACTTTCTTTAGCATATTTTTATCTTGAGCGAGATACACATATGCCTCTATTTCCCTATCAGCAACATATACTGTTTGCGTGATTCTATCATATAAATCAGTCTCCGCATTACCTGTATATTCTTCTAGTTCATCTAACTTACTCAATATGTCATCATTTACTTCATAAACTTCACCATAAACCTTTTCTTCACTCGAATAAGTCATGGCTGGATAGCCTTCGTTTGTATCAAATAATTTGCCATACGTCCATGCTTTGTCTGCAATGCATATTGCACTTTGCATATAATGAGCATTCGTTTGCTCTTTTCTTAGCGTGCCATACACAAAAACGTGATGCATAAATCCCTATCTCCTTTACATGTCACTACTTTCTAATTTGTAAATAAGCACGAATCATAAAGTAACTCACTTCATTCGGAAGTTGTTCCTTAATCGATTTCAGACCACCATCAGCATTTTGCACAGCAGTTTCAATCAGTTGTTCGTATTCTGCAGGAACAAAACTGTTCCAGTCTACTTCCATTCCATCTTCAAAACAACGAATTAAATGATTTTCAATCGTTTGTCTTGATAATCCACGTTCTTTCGCAATTTCATCTAGATTAATACCTTGTTTATACATTTCATACGTTTCCAAATGAGAATTTGCTGAAGCTTTCCCTGATTTCTTCCGTTCTGTCACCACTTCTGTTTTAATAGTTTCAGCATAGTTTGGGTTTTCCTCAATAAAGTGCTGAACTGCTTGTAAGAAGTGCGAACCATACTTCACAAGTTTGTGTTCACCAATCCCTTTCACAGTTAAAAGTTCAGAATCGCTTTGCGGCATTTTTGCGCACATATCTTTCAACGTTTGGTCAGAGAAAATAACGAATGGAGGTACCCCTTCTCCTTGCGCAATTTCTTTACGTACTTCGCGAAGTACTTCAAATAAAGGATGATCTTGAACGATTTGTCTTGTCTCTACTCGTTCTTTACGTAAAACATTCTCTTTACCAAGTAACACCTCTTTCCCTTTTTCCGTTACTTTTAGTGTCGGGTAAGTACCATGTTCAACTGCAATTAGCTCGTCTGAAATTAAAAACTCAATAAATTCACTCACTTCTTTTACACTACGATTTGATAAAAGTCCGTAAGTTGGCAAAGTATGAAAATTAAATTCAATGACTTTCTTATTTTTAGATCCAGTTAGCACTTGTGCAATCATTTGTTTACCAAATCGTTGGTTCGTCCTAATCATACAAGATAAAACCATTTGCGATTCTCTCGTCACATCGATACTTTCTCGGTCGTCTGTACAATTACCGCAGCGGCCACAATCTTCTTTCGGTTCTTCTCCAAAGTATTGCAAAATAAATGATTGTAAACATTGTTCTGTATGACAGTAGTCAGTCATATTTTGCAGTTTTTCAAGTTCATTTGAAAAACGAGACTCTCCTGTCGATTGATCAATTAAAAAGCGTTGTACTTGTACATCTTGAGAAGAATAAAGCAATATACATGCACTATCTAATCCGTCACGGCCAGCACGCCCTGCTTCTTGGTAATAACTTTCCATATTTTTTGGAAGTTGATAATGGATAACGTAACGAATATTCGATTTATCAATACCCATCCCAAACGCAGATGTGGCTACCATTACACTTACTTCATCACGTAAAAAGAGTTCTTGTTGCTCATTTCGATCGTTATCACTCATACCGGCATGATATTTTGATACAGAAACTCCCGCTTTCATTAAATCCTCATACAACTGATCAACTACTTTTCTAGTAGCTGCATATATAATCCCAGATTCCTTTTGATTTTGACGAATATAATCCGCTAAATATGCATTACGATCTTGTCCTTTAATAACAGAAAATGATAAGTTCTCGCGCTCAAACGTTGTCATAATCGTGTTTTCTTGATTAATTCCAAGCGTGTTGCAAATATCATCACGAACTTGTGGTGTTGCCGTAGCAGTTAATGCTAATACAAGCGGCTTTTCTGGAAGATAATCTAATATACGGTGTATATGTAAATAACTCGGACGGAAATCATGTCCCCACTGCGAAATACAGTGCGCCTCATCAATGGCAATCATCGGGATTTTCATATCGATCAGTTGGTCAACAAACTCCATTGAATCAAGTCGCTCTGGCGCTACATAAAGTAACTTATAATGGCCCTGTTTCGCTAATTGAATTCGTTGATTCGCTTCTGTAATCGAAATAGAACTATTAATATATGTAGCTGAAATACCATTTTGTACTAATGTATCTACTTGGTCTTTCATAAGTGATATTAAAGGCGATATAACTAACGTTGTTCCTTCAAATACTAATGCGGGAATTTGATAACAAATTGACTTACCACCACCTGTAGGCATAATACAGACAGTATCTTTCCCATCTAATACATTTTTAATTGTTTCATCTTGTCCTCTTCGGAATGACGAATAACCGAAATAAGACGCTAAAAGTTCTTGTGCTTTTGTAAACAAAAAAGAGTCACCTGCTTTTCTTTATCTTTCATCTACTCCTATTATATCATCTCTTATGCATCATGAAAGTGATGAATACATGACTATCAGCCTGCTTTTTCATTATTTATGCTTCTTTACGTTTTTGAGAATGATTAGCAATTATAACGAATTTCAAAATAAATACACATTTTATTAATTCTCCTTGAATACTACTAATCTTATACATATGAATTCAGGAGGTTACTATATGAAGCACCATAATATTAGTTTCATCAAACAGAAAAGCGTATCGAACCAACCCCAATTCTCAAATAATGAAGCGTGGAAATATGAATCATACTATAAGTACCAACCATTATTTTCTTATAGAAAGCTTTTTCATTTTCTTTCTCAACTTTTTAAACGTTAATACACGTGCGAAATAAATCGTTCATAATCATTTTCTCAATATGAACCTTATAGACTTAATACAATACAGTTGTTAACATATGAAATATTCTGTTTGATAACCCCCTTAAGTTGACCTGCTTATATAAGTGGGTCTTTTATTATTATTATATATTTCATAACACTACTAGATGTAATTATAAATCTTATCGCCATTTTATAATCTTAATCCACTCACTACAAATGGTGATAATCACAAAAGGTAAAATATAAATGCTTAACATTTAATTATCTAATTCTTTTTTCTCAATACACAAAACGAATTTCACTTGTTACTATAAAGGTACTCCAGATGAGTTTTTGCTCATCGACATTATCTAGTGAAAGGGATCTGCCGCGGGAAGCAGGTCCCTTTCACTTTATTAAAGACTCACTTTCATTTGGACACATTTACCAGGTTTTTTTAAGCGAATTTTATGATAATATTACGTAGTCGAGTCCGACATCTCGGCAATACCCTTTTGATGCTCTGCAACTTCCCTTGCAGAGCATCTTTTACTTTATATTCGTTTTATCTGTATATCACAATTAAAACACTCATTTTTTAAAAATAAGCGAGGACACGTAACTAAATATAAAATCCCATCATACTTTGAGTTATACATGTTCAAAGGAGTGTTACCGTTTATGTATCCTTATTGGCAATCGTATTACTCCCCCTATCATAACCCTTATGTACAGTTTGATACATCTGTACGTAATTACCGAATTAGTAAAAACGAGAATTTTTTAAAAGGTTATATGCGTTCCTTATGGGAACAACACGTTGCTTGGACGAGATTAGCTATTATAAGTATTGTTTTTAATTTACCTGACGTAAACATTACAGTTGGGCGGCTTCTTCAAAATGCAACACATATGGGACTGTCACTTGAACCATTCTATGGTGAGGATGCAGTGAAAAAATATAGTACACTAATTAAAGACCACTTAGTAATTGCAGCGGATCTTGTTAAAGCAGCAAAAGCTGGTGATCAAAATTCAGCTACTGCTATCGAGAAAAAATGGTACGCTAACGGAGATGAAATTGTTGCGTTTCTTACTAGCATTAACCCCTATATTGATAAAGAAGCATTTAGAAACATGTTTTATGAACATTTAGCACTAACTAAGGCAGAAGCACTGGCATTCCTAAATAAAGATTATGAAGCAGGCGTAAAACTGTACGATAAAATTGAAAAAGAAGCTTTAGAAATGGCCGACATGATAACAAAGGCAATCGTACAGCAATTCCCGCAAGTATTTCAATAACAATAAGCCGATTTGAAAACCAAATCGGCTTATCGAACTTTCTAGCAATGATATTTCACCTGTCCTCTTTACATTTAACGTATATCGATATATTTTATTAATATCCGTTTTTTATAGGAGGAAATAGTTTGATTAACGCCATTGGTCTCGTATTTATACTTACAAATAAACATGAGAAAAAGAAGAAAGTTTATCTAAATGAAAAATTCGCATTAATAGACATTATTGATTCTAAAGAAGTAATTGATGATGAAGGAAACTCACTAGTAGAACTAACATGTAAATACAGTATATATTTAGATGAAAAATACTACTGTAAATCTCTTGATGATTATACTGGACAAGTCTTTCCTTTCTTAAGTGCTAAAATAGGAAAAGGAATTCTCAGAAACTTAAATTATTATTTTTCTTACGTTGATGTATACGATAAAAAACCACCGGTTAAAGAAATTAGACCACTTATGAAACAAGTAACGAACAGATAGCAAAAAATACAAAAAAGAAAGCATCTAACTCTGGATGTTTTCTTTTTTATTGAAAACTCATCAAATTTCATCCTCTTCTAAAAGTATGTATCCAAGCATATTTTAAATTAAAAACATTGGAGGATTAGACTGAATGAAATACTCAGAAACTATTGTAAGTAAACGACTACGAACGCTTAAAATGACGGGTATATTTTTCATGCTAGTATTAATAGCATGGATTGGATATACAAAATTACTTTATGAAAACGGATTTCTTCAAGAAAAAAAGAATTCAGTAGAAGTAATGAATACTAGCATTACAGGAGAAATAGAGCAGCTTTTTCATATCAACTTACAAGGCTATCGAAAAACAAGCCTTGATGCTGTTATAGAAGCCAGTAAAACAGATCCAAGCGAACTATCCCTAATTGAACTAGTCAACAAATCCTGCTCGCGAGATTGCATAGGCGAACCAGTCACATATGTAAACTCAAACAATGGATATATCTTTTATAAGGAATCTAATGGAACTAATGTAGCTATAACGATTAAAAAGAAAGACACATGGTTAATTGTAAAGAAATCTGTTCAAGATGGAATATAATCACCCAAAAAAAGAGTACGTATCGTACTCCTTTTTATTATTAATACCTTTCCTCTTCATGCCTACAATGGCATTTCGCTTTTGTTTTACATAGAGTTAAAAGATTACATAAAAATAAAAAACCGTCACATGACGGCTTTTTATTTAGCAAACTACTCTTTTGTATAAAAATATTTAATTCCTTTCGTATCTAACCAAGCAGTTGCTTTGTCCAGTTCGTTCCCTTGACGATAATCTGTTTCGAAATACACAAGCCCTTGATTATCTCCACGAGATATTATTTTAGAAGTATATCCAAGCTTATCCATCATTTGAATCATGTCAGGAATTAAATTTACACCAAATTCATAAGTAACTACTTTGTTATATTTATTCACTATAATTCCAACCCCTTCTTGTTTTTTTATCGGCTCAACAATTTGATTTGTAAACCAAGCTAACGGCTTATTTCCAATCAGCTTATTTAAATCACATTTGCCGATACCAGCCACATTGCCTGTTTCTGTGTATTGCCAAATATCACATGGATATGCCGGTTTGTTACCACCATAACGAGGAATCCATACAAAATCAGAATTGACATTTGCCATTCCAAATGGAGCATACATATGATGAGCAATATATAAACCGACTTTCTTAGCTCCTAATCTGCGTAATTCATCAATAAAAGCTTGTGCACCCGCTCTCATATCGTTCATTGTTCTTACTTCTACGTCAGCTA